>Ga0315913_1009023_pt1 | contig 11735 bp, 7 predicted proteins | sample MpolsnodulesMG_FD_207736 | JGI IMG/M metagenome (GOLD analysis project Ga0315913, IMG submission 207736) | Medicago polymorpha root nodule microbial communities from Los Angeles, California, United States - small nodules | ecosystem: Host-associated > Plants > Roots > Nodule | place: USA... | reverse complement strand
TGTTTGTCCCCTTTTTATTTTCATTCTATTTTTCTCTTTTTTTTTTAATACACCATTTTTGTGTGTATTTTTCCTGCTTTGTTCTTTGTTCTCTAGTACCCCATCCCAAACTTAATTAGTTTCAAATTCCAATAGCAACCCCAAACTTATTGTTTAGCAACACCTTACTTAGCCAAACTCAAAAAAAAAAATTGGGTAAATTCCTAAAAGTCTCTAGGCTTGTAATGTAGTTTGTCACGGAACAAAAGGGTCTAAACCTACCGGCTCAATTTGGCTTTCAAAAAGGATGAATTCAAATAAAATAAGGGTAAGCTTCAAAGGCTCACAAGACCAAGCACTTTCGCCTCAGTGTGTAAATGACAAAGACCAATCAACAGTAAGGAAACAATGCAAGTTTTAGAAATGTAGTTGCATGGAACACTCTATTTAAGTAAATTGAAAAATAAAATTTGGCCATAAACCTTACAGTGTTAGATTTCTGGGAGTTGTGACTACCTATCGCATGTGTCGTACACTTCGCCTTTGAATTTCAAGTCACTACCTCCTTATGAACTTTTGGAATACCACTTGACTACACAATTGTTACTAAACTGGAAAAAGTCACAAACAATAAATTCATCAATAATAAACAAGTTCAGATTCAATTACATAACAGGAGGTACAACTGAGTTAACCAAAATTAAAACTAAAGAAAAATTGTTCAAATAACAAAATACAAAAGAAAAGTATTGAAACAAAAGAAGCAGAAACATAAATATGAGTTGAACCATTAGTATTTCACTCAACCCATCTGATCACGGTCAATCCAAGTATTGGGGTTGCCAATATCCATCTGAAAGTAAACATGGTGGGTTGCCTCCCATCCAGCGCTTCTTTATCGTCACTAGCTTGACTGTGAACGATCCTCAGAGGTCCGCCAACACCAGTCCTACCCTCTCTTTTGGTAGGTCGCCACCCAGATATGGCTTAACTCTCTGCCCATTTACTTTAAAAAGTTTATCACCTTTTGGTGTCATTAGTTCAACTGCTCCATGAGGTGACACACTTTTGACCAAAAATGGTCCTGACCACTTTGATTTGAGCTTTACAGGAAATAGCTTCAACCTGGAATTATATAACAAAACTAGTTACCCAACATTAATCTCCCTAGACGCATGCTTTTGTACTTCTAGGCCATATTTCTTTGATCTTCGTTGTTTTTAGGTTTTTGTCTTCAATTAACTTGCCCCGGAACTTGGAAACAGAATTCCTTCCTATGTAAAGTCTTTTGAGGCCTCTTGAATCTTCATTCTTGTCTTTCCAAAATCTTGACAATTCTTTAGTTGTTCTTGCCTTTCTTGTTGTTTAAGCTTGCTTGTGAACTCCAAATATCATGAATTCTTTAAAAATTAGGCTAAACTGCACTTTTCGACCCCTAAGTTTCAAAATGTTGCGATTTTGGCCCCCTATTTAAAAAAATTATAATTTTGGCCCCTTTCGTCTCAAAAAAGGGGCCATAATCGCAACTTTTTGAGAAGATAAAGGGTCAAAAGAGCATATTTTTCTTATGTTAGGGGGTCAAAAGAGCATATTTCCCTAAACATGGGAGGTCACTTTTGTCATTTTTTTTCATAAGGGATCAATATCGCAACTTTTTAAAACTTAAGGGGTGAAAAGTGTACTTTAGCCTAAAAATTACGTAACGACAAGATGTCATCAAAGATATAGTAGAAGAGCAATCCTTGATCAAGACGATAAGGGAAGCTAATGTTCTAGGTAAGCAAGTGGAATTAAGTGTTGTGGTGGAAGCTAAGAGGCTGCTTGCTGAAGTTCTGAAAGGAAAGTCAGCAGAGGTTTCAGATGCTGGTGAGAGAATAGAGTCTATTGTCAAGGAGTCTGAAGGTACTTCATATGCTGTTCCTATAACTCAGAGTGAGATTCAAGGTACAGTACTTAATTGAAAATTTGTCCATGTTTTCATATTTATTTAGCAGGGTGATTCCATTTACAACTTGATTCTGATTTAAAATAATTTTCATTCACAAATAGTATATAAAGAAATCCAATTTGTCTTTACTCTTTATCTCATATAAACTCCAAATGATGTCCCAATCCAAGAACAGTCTTGAACTTAGTACATCACATTCAATCTTCATTAAGCATTTAAGCATTCAAATCATGATGTTTTTGTCTACGCCAAGAACAGCCTTACCGATACATGAGCAACACTCTAATTGAAAAATTATATTCTTGGGAATTGAGTATTAAATCAGTATAAACCAATTGCAAAACGTATGCTTCATAACTAACATCAACCAATTTGTAATAAACTCATTCCAAAGATGGAAGTTAATAAAACAAATCATGTAAACAAAGGTACAATGATTAAAGTTTCAATGGTATCCAACTATACAAATCATTACAAAAGAATGTGTCTCAATCATTAGAACTATACCACATCCCACTTGACGACCTTGTTGCAAGACAATGCATATAGTAGATCCGGACTGTCATAAGATATTCACCACATCTCGGCTTAGAGTTGAATAGGTTAAATTATACATGGTCGAGTCTCGGCCCACATGTTTTGTATTTGGTCCATAATCTTCTTGCTCGACCCGTCCTTCCTCATACAACATTGTAACAGATAGAAAGAAACGGACTGTGAGGTTGTTACTTCCAGACAGGGATCACACGAAGAAGGTAAATTCTAGAGGATGGATAAGCTTAAAAAGTTGTAGACACTTGGGAGATAAGACCAAGTCTTTCATTATTCACACAAAAAATACTCTGATCTTGAGCGCAACACATCGTCAGAAAATGTCTTAGATTACATCTTGGAACAAAGGAGTGTTAAATAAGTGCAGATCCATTACTGTTTTAAAAAATTTGCAAAAGATAAAGAAATTATGTATTTATTAAATTGACACATGTTTAACTTGTTTAAAAAAGGACTGTTGTGACAATACTTAACTATTCTCTTGTGCGCATAGTTGCGGCGTTTGAGATAAGTATAATGGCAGAGTTGATGGGTTTGAGTAACGAATGGCCCTTGCAGCATTCTCCCGGCCTTGAGTATTCCCTTCTTCCTTCATCAACTTCAAAAGTGGACCCACCCCTCCTTCCACTATGATCATCTTTCCGTAACGGTGGCTTTCATGTGCCAGTAACACAAGGGATGCAGCGGCATCGGAACAATCCTTCGGCGAGCCAGTACAAAGGATGGAAATCAGTTCTCAAATGAAGGAGACGATGGGCCCGTCCGCGGCTTATGTTGGAATTGAAGAAAGCAATGGCTCTTGAAGCATTCTGTTTGTCTTCTTGTGTGTCCAAATCTTGCAGCTGCCTATTGATGTTTAAAATTATGAACATATGCATGAATTTTCACAGTGAGGGGTATTATCAATGGAAATTAATATTATCGATGAAACCATATTAGAAAGGCAATAGTAAGACCAGCAACAATAGAGGTGTGCATAAATATTTAAAAATGTTATGCTTTTTTGATGTACAAAATGAACGGAAATAAGGACAAGGGAATTATACCCTATCAGTATAGTTATTTGCATTTACTATTTCTTTATGTGATCCTTTACTATTTTCTTTTCTGAACACAGCTGAAACTCTACCTGTCGTTTTGCTTCTTCCACTGCCACCATTCCTTCCTTTGCCCGCGACGTCAATCCTGCTAGCAGAATGTAACTTTCCCTGGGCGTGTGACACCCTTTTTGCGAGCGGTGCTGTAACTTTCCATATGTGCGCGACCCCATGATAGTATGTTCTGATTTCCAAGTTCATCATACCAGTTCCTTGTCATGCAGGGCGCTGTAAGTCTGTAACCATTAGTTCCAGGTGTGTTTTCTTCGTTCCAATGCACAATTGTTTCGTTCCAGTTCCTTTAGCAGAAGATCAGATGATGAATACAATTGGAGAAAATATGGTCAAAAACAAGTAAAAGGAGGTGAAAATCCAAGAAGCTTATGACAAAAAGCTATTCAATAACCATACAAACCTGTCTTTGGTGGAATAAAGTTTTGCCATTGTCATCACTTTCATACATTGCAAATAATGAATCCAACAATGTGAAATCTCAAATGAAATAGTCAGGGTTGAATAGAATTTATTACGTACCAAAAGAGTCCAAGATTCAAAACAGAATGACAGGAAAACAGACAAACAGATAAAATAGTTAGCAATCAATTATTTAGACTGAATCAGATACGAAAAATGCAAGCAGCCTTTAGGAAAAATTAATGAAAAGTTAACTTAACTTGACCAATAGTCCAAGTAATCTAGGTGACTTTGGCAAAGGATCATTGATTTTCCTCGGTTCCTCTCTCACTGTTTGCAGTCATGTCTTATGGTAGCAAATTCATGCAGTTTCTTCAATCAAAATTATAGGACAGAAACATCAATTTACTCAAAAAAAAAGGACAGAAACATCAATAGACGCACAAGTGCATCTATCTTGGGAAGTGTGTCCAACTAATTATTACAATTATGAACATATATGGAAGCTCTTGTGCTAAAAATATATTACAACATCTATCTATCTTTTCAGTTTAGACGTCTAAATTTGGTAAATTATGACTTTTTTTAAATTCATGAAATTAACTATGCAGACTTCATTTTCTTCTGCTAAACTGATTTCCCATCTCTATTTAACATAGATGATAGAACTGTTGGCTGAAGCAAGCCCTCCTTTCCATCATCATCTTTACTATTTTCCCATTCAATCAACCAAATCTGTTGACTCTTTTCAGAAACACTCTACTTCTTTTCAGATATTATTTGGTTTACATATTCATACTACTTGAAAAAGCAGAAAGGGGAAAGTATTAGAAATGATAAAACTGAAATCTAAAGTTTTAATTATTCACACCTGTTCAAGCAGCAAAATACATCATCGAAAAAACTCAAGTGTTTGAATTCTATTTTCATTCACAAAAGTAGATTTCACCACTGAAAGGTCCAAACAATAATAGCCATAAGATAAAATCCTCTACATTCAAATCAATTAAATAAAAGACCATTATTATTAGATAATTAAATAAGATACCTTAACCCTTGCATATTTTCCACATTAAGCCACTCTTTGACGGTAAACTCATCTAGACATTTTTTCAAATGAGCAACATCTCCATCAATTTCAACCCTCAATTCCATTATATTTTCATACTAGCTTAGTGCACATAACCTATTTTGATTCACACAAACAAAATTAGAGATTAAGACAAACATAAAAGGTGGAAATCGATAATCTAAAATTCATATATATCGTGTCAGCAAACTGTTCAATAATCGATGATGATATAATAACTACGGAAAATTAGATGACTTCGATGGTATCTCACACATTCATAATATCATTCTTCATAAAAAAAAATATAAACAGAAAAGAAACACTAATTGGTTTCATCTTCAAAATCATCACTTGGAAGCTCATTCAAATCAAAATTCCTGACAACTCTTGGCCCTAATTCGGTTTCATCTTCGCTAACATTCTTCTTGCCTTCAATATCACGGTTAGAGCCTGCAGGTTCCTTGGAATCATGTGATTTTTGAAAAATCCTGTCTTTAGGAATCTTCAACCTCAGCACCAAGTTCTTTTCGTTGTGGCAAACACACCTTGTTAGCAGCACACCTTGTTCCTTCATCTTCTCATTATCATCCACCGTATTGCTGGAAATCTTCTGCCTTTTAGTTGATCCCTCATAACCCCCGTAAGACATAGATAACAATGTTTTTGCAGCAATAGTGATTTCCTCATCATCATCAGCAATATGCCTTCTCCTGGGACTCCGTTTTTTGGTCTTATATGAAATTGGCGGCAAGTACTTTGACAAGTCAGTAGCTGGTAGAAACTCAAGATGACTTTGTTCCATGGAAGATGAGGCAGTCGGTGAGTGGATAATAACACTTTTCTTCGAACCCTTTTGAGTATGACATCTCATATGTCCATTCAAAGCATGGTTGGATGAAAAAACCTTGTTACAAACATCACATGTATGATTCTTCAGTTTCCCATCATCATGATTATGCTTGTGAAGAGAAGAAGAAAAAGCCCAAGTAATTTCTGTAGTCTTCTTCAAGGTGCCGTGGTTATTCACAGTGTGATCATGGGTCTGTTTGTTTGTTTTAGGTTGAAGAACAACCTTGGAGGAGCGGTGAATGGTTTTATGGCCACCAAGTGATTTACCAGAAGTGAATGTTTTGTGACAAAACTCACAACTGTAGATTCTTGAACCTGGGTTTTTCATATCAATTTCAAGAGTCCGGTTGTGATAATGATCATGGCTGTTTTTGGGTTTATCAAACGAATGGTGAGAAGAAGGTGAAAAATAGTGTTTGTTAATGATGTTGTGAGTGATTTGCTCAGGAGAGTGTACAGAAAAACTATAGGGCTTGAACGTAGGGTTTGTACCTTGTTTCTGAATTTCAATATCATGAACATGATGATATTCGTAGTTGTTTTTGGGTTTGTGATCGATTGAATGATGAAAATGGAAATAGGGTGAAGAGAAAGAACTCTTCATGATCGATGTAGCAGTGGAATTGAACTGAGAAAATAGGGTTTGAAGCAACAAAGCGATAGAAAGCGTATATGTGAAGCAGCAAAGAGAACGCGCGAGGTTTATAAAGTAATAGCTAGGGCTTTTCCGAAGAAATAGCTAGGGTTTATCTTATTTTCTCTTTCTTTCATCAAACTTCAAACTTTGTTACCTTTAGTTTATTTTCATCACACCCTTATTCTATTTTCATCACTCCCTTATTCTCATCTATTTTATTCTACAAAAAATAATCTCTTTTTACTATTTTTTTGTTGAATAAATAATATGTATTTTTAGTAAACTAATATTTGTTCATTGCAATTTTTTTGACGACACTACATCTTGTACTGGCCTGAACAAAGGCTTAATCCCGAGGTCAATGCTCCAGTCGTGGAGTCAAAGACCAACAAGGCATATAAGTCCAGTACAAACCACTTACAACAATAAAGATTTGTGCTACAGACAATAAATAACAATGCATTTCTCGAGGTTTTGAGGTGAGAGGAGCCTTGGTTGACCATGGAACCTTGTTTTTTTAACGCATTGTTATCATTGAATTAGTTGCAAATTTGACGATGAAAATGAAATGAATGCAACAATTGCTCAACATTTTGATGAAACTGGGGGATGAGTTCAATTGAGGATGTTTCTACAAGCAGAGCGTTATCCAAATAAGGATGGGGAGAAGTCCACAACTTCAAGGAGTCGACATATTAGTAACATCAAACTTAGTCAACCAATCAGAACATTCATTACCTTCTAATAGAGTATAAATAAAGGAGACTTCCCAAAAAAGAGAAGAAATCTTCCTAATCAGAGAAAGCAAAGTTGCATGAGGAGATGAAGTCATTCTGCTTGGTATCAAAATTTTCCATCAATAAGTCCTGATGAAAATTATTGGAAGCATTGGAACATCTTCTGCTTTGATCAACCATCCCTCAAGCCAAAACACAGGGAGATCACCATCTTCTTCTTCTTTTTTCATAATGTCATCACGATCTTCTTCTTTGTTCATAATGACATCATCGCCCTCTTCTTTGCTCATGATAAGATCACCATCCTCTATGTTCATAAAGATATAACTTTCATATTCTTTGTTTAAAATGCATTTCCTATAATCTACTTCGTTTAATAATCTCTCTATTTGATTGGTTGTTTTAAACACTTCAGTCTTGTTATTTCAATATTGTTAAGTTGATTTCTTGGATTTTGGTCGATATTTTCCCCCAGCCAAACATTATTGTTCTCTTACAAAATGTGAATGCAAGAGCACAATAATAATGAATTGAATGATCAACAAAATTAAAATGCAAGAGCAAAATAATAATGTTTGTAGTAATTAAAACTTGAAAAAATAATGAGTTTTTACTTTTTTTTATGACACTAAAAACACACTATTGTTGTTGTTATAGTACATGAATTAAAAAAAGAAAAGAGAACAAAATAAAAATATTTTAATTTTATAGCAATGAAAAATATATATTTAACCCAAAAATAAATGAGATAAAAATATACTAAAATAAGCTAGTAACATACTAACTGGTATTTTTTTTATTTTTTTACAAGCACACTAGCTGTTAATTGATCTAAGTTTTAATTATTCACATTGTTTTTTTTAATAAAAATTCTAACAAATGAGGTTGCTCATTCTTTAACGCGGGTAGCCACATCTCGAGTTAGTTCTCGAATACATGAGCAACACTCAATATGAGAAAGTTACAAATGGGAACATATTTTGGTAATTTATGAAATTATAATTCAAAAATTTTATTCTTGGGAGTTGAGTATTAAATTAAATCAGTATCAACCATTTGCCAAACGTATATATGCTTCATAACTGACATTAACCAACTTGTAAAAAACTCATTCCAAAGATGGAAGTAAATCAAACAAAACACTAGTTAATCACTAAATGGACACACATGTAAAGTTACAATCCAACTATACAAATTATTAGAACATTACATGTAGGAACGGCATGTATGCTCCTTGCATAGCTTCAATCATTGATCAATTATAGCTTTTTCCAACTGAAGGGCTGATACAACAAACTTGGAAAGGCAGCAATTTAGTGTGTAAAAGCAGAGAATTATTAAAACAAGGGAAGCTTAGATTGAACACAAAGATCATGTAAAAAAAAAAAGTAAACCAATCGAAATCGAAAATCTAACTCGAAAATTAGGAGTACTTAGGTGTGTAAGGAGCATAAGAATACTCCACAAATCAAACTCTCAAATTTGTTGTCACCAGTTCTTTTTGCAAATTTGTTGTAACTCATGTTTTGTCTCAGATGAGTGCTAAGAATACTCTCAAACGCGCTTTCCACTGGCTCCTTCATCTTGTTCTCCTTTTTTTTTTTTTGGTGGCATCTTTTTCTTCTTTAATAAACCTGCAACTACGCTTCTTCCTTTTTATATTATCAACACTTTTGCTCAATGACAGAAACATTGACCAGGTCTTAAATGGAAAAGATAATTCATATCTTTTAACATTACCTTGTGCAGTTGTGCTAAAGATTAGTGTTCAATATATTTTTCCTGTTAAAGAATATGACTATTGCTTCCACCAACGTTAATTAGTTTGTCTAACCAACTTCACCTTATGATTTTAAGAATGGATTTTTTTTTATTATTATGGTTTACATACTTATTTGAGATAATAATGGTATAATACGATTAATTTACACAAGTGGATAAACGAAGGGGATAAATAATACTAGCATTTCAACAAACAAAAAACTATACTTCCTGAAATATTGTAGAGTGAATAAAGTTCAAAGATATATTTTACAATTTGCCTTAAAAATGAAACTTCAATTGAAAAACCTTCAAATGTTTTTTTTTTTAGGGGAATCTTCAAATGGCTTAATAAAAGATAACGATCACTTGAAATAATGACAACGACGATGATGATGATAATAATAATAAGAATAAGAGTTTAATAATGGACTGTCAACCCACCACAATTAAGCTCTAATAATAAATGATACTTGAAAATACCATTCATTTTATCCCTTCATTAGAGAGTCAACTAGCTATTGACTTGAGATATTGGTTTGGTTTGTCCTTGCACCACCTCTCTTGTTTCTGACTTGTCATAACGAAAGCATTTAGAAAAAGGGAAAAAAAGTGATTGTGACTCAGCAAACAATTTGTTTATCGTATGAATTTCTACACAGAACCTCATTGAGTCATATAATATTCATAGCTATACTTGACTAAAATATATTTTTAAAAATAGAATTGAGATAAGTTTATATGAATTCTAGTGTATCTTCCATTACATCTCAACAACGCCACTAATCAGAAATATTGACTACAATTTTGGCAAAATGTGATCTACTTTCCTGTTAATTTCAACAACTTCAGTATGATCCATGTCTCACAACCACTCCAACACACTGTTCATTCCCTCTTATATAATACCAAGACTTGCATTTCAATCCACTCATCCAAACAAATATTCATTACCACAAAGAAATACTAGTATCTGTATCTGAAAAACTTGGAACAATATGGCTATGGGATTACTAACTATAGCTCCCTTGGTAATGTTGGTTGCTTTTTCTTATTTAACAATGTCTATAACAGCAGTTGACCCTATTGCAGCCACAGGGAAAGAGCCAATCATTGAGCTGTTCATGCATGACATTCTTGGTGGAAGTAACCCAACAGCTCGGCCGGTAACAGGTTTGCTGGGCAACATATACAGTGGTCAAGTGCCCTTTGCTACACCAATAGGATTCAACACTCCACAAGGTGGGATTCCCATCCCTAATGCCAATGGTGCTATTCCAACAGTCAATGGCGTTACTGGTATCCCATTAGGAACTGGCTTGGCTGGTACTTCCTTTGCACCAAACAACAACAATCAAAACAATGCTCAGGTGCAGTTAGGACCTGATGGACTTGGACTGGGATTTGGTACAATCACTGTTATTGATGATATATTAACATCTCAACCTGAATTGGGTTCTCAAATGGTTGGGAAGGCTCAAGGTGTTTATGTGGCAAGTTCAGCAGATGGGAGTAGACAGATGATGGTATTCACAGCCTTATTTGAAGGAGGGGAATATGGAGATAGCTTGAACTTTTATGGTTTGTATAAGATAGGAAGTACCATGTCGCGATTATCAGTAATAGGGGGTACAGGAAAGTTCAAGAATGCCAGGGGGTTTGCAGAACTGAGACCTCTTATCCCACCAGGACAGATTGCGACTGATGGTGCTGAGACATTGTTGAGGATGAGTGTCCATTTGAAATACTAGAACTGTGCTGTAGAAATCGAAAAGCGACCGAGTTGTTTTTAATTACAGATGACAATGAGATTAGCCTTGTATGTTGTCACTTGTCAAGTTTGATTGCAAAATTGTATTTGAAATATTATTTGTAAGCTCATGAAATCATATAGTGATGTGTAATTTTTTGTTGAAAGAAGGGTTGGTATTGATGGTATTCTACTACTTACTTATTGCCATCTAATCAATCTTAAGAGGGATTAATGCGATCAGAAGCAACAAATGCCTGGACAACATTTTACATGTTAAAAAATGAAAAATCAAAACAAGTCACAAGCCATCGTAAGTGGTGAAACAATAGTTATTATAACACATAAACCAGAATGATATGGGAAAAAAGCATGATGGAACAAAATCACAAAAACCTACGAGACTAAATCCAAACAAATAAAAAGTGTACTGCATATTATGAAGCAAGACATGTACGAAAATGTTACACATTCCCTTGCATATACTCAACTCCACGGATCATCCACATGATTAGCAATGCCTCGACAGTTAATGAACAACTTTCAACAAATCAATTCTTATACATAAAACAGAAATTATGAGGAATTAACTTTCAAAATCAAACCCATATGGAGACGTTGACCAGACTAAATTAGGAGGCCAAAAAAAACCCATACATTATTTCTATCCAAGTCAGTCTAGTGAATCTAAATTGGTAACCATTTGTTATTACTAGCTGGTTATTATTGACAAAAAATGTAAAAGATCTTCGCTGTCACTAAGGATCCATCTTCAACTGATGGATACCAAAAATAGACAACTATGAGCTATGATAGATAAAAATGTAATAATATTACCGATTTGCAAGAGCTACATGTGGATCTTCAGATTTCAACACAAGCTAGTGATATTAACATGAGATTGCAAGGTCGCTTCATCAAGACCGTAGAGTGCATCTA
>Ga0315913_1009021_pt1 | contig 11736 bp, 7 predicted proteins | sample MpolsnodulesMG_FD_207736 | JGI IMG/M metagenome (GOLD analysis project Ga0315913, IMG submission 207736) | Medicago polymorpha root nodule microbial communities from Los Angeles, California, United States - small nodules | ecosystem: Host-associated > Plants > Roots > Nodule | place: USA... | reverse complement strand
AACCTTTTTATTCAAAAAAAAAAAAAAAAAAAAGATTATGCGAAACTTACAGTCCAAGGACACAGCGAGTAACATCACGTCCCTTATCAAGACACTTTTCAGGATTCTGATCTTTCTTCTTACATTTCAGAAACTCCAAATTCTCCGAATGACATCTTAACCCAATGTGCTTGGAAGATGCCATCAACACCGCTGATGTTGGGATCGGGTTTCCAGCAGCATCTACAGCACTCGACATGTTCGATTCACTCCTTCACCTGGAAAAAACGAAACATCAAGAAAAACGTTATGAAATTTTCTCGAGAAAATGAAGGAAACTGGAATGAAAGGGGAAAATTGAAAATTTGGGAAAATGGGTCATGAAAAATGAAATTAAAATTGAAAATGGAGAATGGATTAACTTGAATTGAATTGCAGTGTGTTGTGTTTGATCGGTGTGGTGAAGATTAGGGTAGTGTTACAGCTGAGGAAAGGTAAGAAGAACAAGCAGTGGTGATGTAGAATTTTTTATTTTTTTTTGCTTAATGATAAAAAAAAGTGATTTTTTTTGTTTACAAAGATAAAAAATAAAAGTGATAAAATTGATTTTGACATTCTAAAATATTGAGATTTAAAAAAAAAATTATTATGGGTAAATAACAATTATTTAAAAATAAAAATTATTGATAATAATCTTTAAAATAAACTAATAAAATCTTTTTAAAAATAATTTTTTAAATGATTATTGATAATAATTTTGTGTATCTGCACTTTTTTTAAAAATATAATAAATAGATGAAAACTTCTAGAAATGATTATTTTTTAAAAGATTTTTTTTTTTCAAAATAAATGTATAAACAAATGATTATTGGTTTGAAGTATCACCGACTTTGTTTTGTTTAGCTCTAGTTATGGATGTCAATGGGTATGGATAATATGATACATGTCCCTGCTCCGTTGGATAAATATGATACCCATGTCCGCCCCGTACCTTCGTGGGTACCCACTATGCGGGTACCGACGGATATTGACGTATCTATGGGTACCCATTCATTTTTGAATTTATTTATTTATTGATAAAAATAATAACTTTTTTAATTATCAAAAAAATTCAACTTTTAAATAGCCATACATAATCCATTTAAAATTTCATAAATCATACATAATCCATAGAAAATTCATGATTCTTAGATATTCCATATAATATGTTTTATGATGTGAATGAAGTGGAAACAACGAACTTAATAAGATGAAATTAAAAAAATAAAAATAAGTTATTAATGAGGAATCTTAGGTGGGCGATAAAATTTCCTTCAATAAAGTAACAATTTTAAGTAAACAGATAAAATATATAAGGATATTTTAGTAATTTACTTAATTACTATCGGGTATGGGTACCCGTGGGTATGGATACAATCAAATCCGTGTCCGTATCCATATAATAATGGGTAGTCAAATACCCGTTTATTATACCCGTGAAGCTACCCGCCCCGTGCCCGTGACGGATTTTACTTACAGGTACCCTTGGACATGGATATTTTTGCCATCCTAGTCTAGTCTAATAAGAAATGGGGTTGTAGTGTGATCTATACTCCAAGTATGCGTTTTTCATCTATAAGACCGTACTTAAAACTTTACTCCCTCAATCCCAACTTGTAATAAGTCATTTTGGAGAAAATATTTGTCATAATTATAAATCGCTTTACAAACATTAAACATTACTTTTCTTACTATATCGTCAACTATTTATTAATCTGTTTCTTGCAATTGATCTTTCTTATATCATTAATGAAGGATAATTTTGCATAATTTCTCTTTCCATACAACATTATTTACACTTCTTAATCTGAGTTAAATGATCAAAACCTCATATAATTTTGGACGGATGGAATATTATTTTAGAGACTTGAATCCACAATTTTTTTTGTTACAATTAACTTAATTGCACTATTGGTCCTCTTATTTTATCAAATTCATGAAAATAATCATCCTATTTTAAAATTCAACCTTTTGGTCTCTATATTAATATTCGTAGCAATTTTGGTTCGAACCATGTTTTTCCCCTAACAATAATGATTTAAGGCGCCAAAAAACTATTTATTTCCCCAATATTGAATGTAAAAACAAATATCACTATGTAGGCTAAAATCCACCCTTTATTTTTTGCAACAAAAGTCACCCTTAGGGAAAAAAACATTGTGACTGAAATTGCAATAAATGTGAAAATAGAAGAACCAACAAGTTTGATTTTAAAATAAAGGGATTGTTTTTATAAGTTTAATAAAAGAGAGGACCAAAAGTGCAATTAATAAAAAAAGACTTTCTTCCAAGAAAAAACTAAAAAGAGAAAGATTGACAAGGAATCACTTCAAAAGAAAGAAAAAAAGACTTAGTCCAATTTTAATCGAATTAAGATATAACGGTGGTAGTTTTTTGATCAAAACATTGGTGGTTAAAACGTTTTATTTAACATATAAATTTTTAATCATTATAATCATAAAATATTATTTTCCTATTGAAACATTGAATCTTTTTACGGTAAAAAAACAAGTTCATTCAAGAAAAACATAAAAGATACAAATAAAACTAGTTTGGTTTAAGGTATAAGGAAGTGGATGTCTTAAATTTAAACTCGGATGGATAAATAAATATTAATCCAACAACTAATTACTAACTCGTCATTCAAAAAAAATAAATAATACAAACCATATGGATAAGTGTATTGGGACATTCCCCATCCACAAACTAAAATAGCTCTAATGCTAAGTCAATCAAACTCTTAAGCAACCAAACACACATGGAGTGTGGAATCTAAAAAGCCACATTATCAGGCCAATACCTAAATTCTAACAACCAAACCAAATTCATTCCAGCATGGTCTCTGACAAAGTAGAAATGAGGATCCCAGTCTTTAATTCTATCCAGTTGCAAATCATATTCATGACTTTTGGTCTGGCACGGGTCCTAAAGTTTGGAAAGATTTGGTCCAATTTAGTTTGATTTTAGCAAAGTCTTGGTCTGATATGATTCGATCAAGTTTGGTTTCCACATTGGAATAGAAGTCACAGGTGCTGAAATAATTTGGACCTATACTTCTCATTTGTGGTTCAAAATGAGCAAACATAGTGACCATTTGAAAATGGAATAATAGAGGGGCACATCTTACCTTGATTTACATACATTCTAAAAGTATTTATAGTAGTGAGATTGTGAATTAACATGACATGTTTAGCTGTAATCCAAAAAGAGTCTGGCTATCATATGAATTGGACACCACATGTAAAAAGTCGTCGTAACAAGTGTTGATTCTACTCGCAGACACCCGTATGGTTTGCATTCTCTTTTATCCAAGGATGCTCCATTATCTTCTGAAGTGAGAGCCTTTTTGAAGAATCTTTTACCAGTAGCTGCACAAATTTACATATAGCAGTAAGAAGAACAGCCTAATCATGGATATGTAAATGTAGACATAATGTAAAACAATCATACCCGACTTATCAGATTTTTGGCATTTTTAGAAACATGAGGGGTAGGAGGGAAGTTCAGATCAACATCTCTTATCCTGCGCAAGTTCAAATACATTTACATTACATATATATTGGAAGCGATTTAGTTTACTATATATATGCAACTCTCACGCGGTCATGCCTTTCACATTCCATACCTTTTGAAGGTATCTTCTTGACTCTCAGCCTCAAATGGAGGAGTACCATAGAGGAACTCATAACAAAGAATACCCAGAGTCCAGTTATCAACTGCATAATCATGACCTTTGTTTTCTACCATTTCAGGAGCTAAATAATCCAATGTTCCACACATTGTCTTTCTTTTTTTTACAGATTGTACAGACCAACCAAAGTCTGCAATCTTAAGACGACCCTGTAAACAAGCTATTATCAAATTAGTTGTACAAGTTCCCTCAAAATTCAAATATAATTGTATAATCAACTGGCTAAAATGAACTCCCAATTGATATCTACAAATATCTACAATAAAGATTATAAAAAAGGATTCAAGTGTACTGCAAAATGTTTTATGCTTAATATTATATAGGTTACTGAATTCTTTAGATTGTGCTACCATAATTGACAGAGCAAACAAAAAATATATATGTTGTTAGCACTAGAAAAAGGGCAATAAATTAGGCAAAAGAATACAAAAATACCTCATGGTCAAGCAACAGATTTTCAGGCTTGATATCTCTGTGAATAACATGCTTCTCGTGACAATATGCCAATGCCTTTGTGAGGCTTAAAATGTACTAAAATTTTCAAATTTGAAATAAACAAAGAGTCAGTATAATACAAAGATTTGCTTCAAAAAACAATTATAAGCATAAAATGATAGCATATAACGTAATCCCTAGTTAGGAATTCTTAGTAAATAAACTTTCTACTTTTGAATCAAATTTTCACCTCTGTAGTCCATATTACCCTGCATTTAGTTACAAATTTACAATTAGCTTAACTGCTAAAAGTATCATAGGCATATCAATGATATCATAGTTCCTAAGTCCGGATACATAGTACGATATAAATACTATCCAACACGGATACGAGAATACGAGAAACTTATAAAAATCAAGATATGACATGGGCATGGGAAACATGCATTAACAAAAAGCTCTCCCTCCCACCACCACCACAACCCCTCTCCCTCTCCCTCTCTCCCTACCTCCCTACACACACACACACACACACACACATTTATGTTACAAACTATGGCTTCTTTTTTCTCTCGCAACTTTTCTTTAAAGTCAAAACCAAACAAAATACCTTGAACCAATGAAAATGTTCCTCCATAACTTAGACACAGGTAGGCATCCTCCAAAACAAGACCAAGTCAAAGCAATGATAATAGTTTGTTAGAATGACATAAAAAGCAGGAAGGAATCCAATAGCTAGGAAAAGGTAAGCAGGAAAGACAACCTTCATATTCTCAATCTCATGTCATGACTCTAGTTAAAACAAAGTTCAAAACAGCCTCATGATGATAATTCTTCAAAATAGGTATGCACTCAACAAACAAATAAAGGATTACCGTTGCTGCTTGTTTCTCAGAGAAATGACCTTTTTTGCGAAGCTCCTTGTATAGCTCACCATTATGAGCATATTCAAGAATCAAGAAAACACGCTCGGCATCATAAAACCAACCATAGAGACGCAATATGTTTGGATGTTTAAGGCCTATTTGTATCTCCATTTCCCTCCTCAGTTGATGAAGAATGTTATACTTTTCTAGTTGTTCCTTAAAGATGACCTTCAATGCAATCACATATTTACTCTGGAAAAAAAGTTCAAAATTGGTAAAGAATCTGTTGGATCCCGCTGAACATTTGAAATTTTCTGTACTTGAAAATTCACTTATACATTTGAAAATGAAAATGAAAATGATACAAGGAGCGTTAAGAAGAGCTTATTTTGACTTATTTTATAATACAAATACTTACATAAGTGAGATAAAAAAGGTTACTAGAAATATCTTATGATATATACTCATTACTTGTTTTCAGCTTATTTTTAAAGCCCCAAACATACAATAACTTATGGAATCAAGTATCGACTTATTCAGAACATATATGTAACTTAGCTTCATCCTCTACTTGAGGGTAGAAATAAATTATATACATAAACTCTTATATGATAAGCTATTATACAAAGCTTCATTAAGCTATTAACCAAACAATGCCCAAATATACAATCCTATTCCAGGAAAATGCTATTAGGCCTAGTCTTCGAAAATTTACTACCTACATATAAACATAAACATTGGTTGCAATAGCAAGGGTTTCAAATAAAGGTCTACGACCGCGATCTAGGCCGCAAGATCCTCATCTCTGCTACACTTAGTTCATGACCAATTTATACAATACAATAAACAATTTCAGCACATGCAAAATGAAGAACACATGTTTCATGCATTATATAGACAACACAATGAAAAAGGGGGGAAATTGGGTTACCTTGACTTCTCTTGCAACATAGACTCTCCCGAATTTGCCTCTCCCGAGGGGCTTTCCGATCTCGAAGTCGTTGATCGACCATTCTTCCTCTCGTTTCTGATTTTGATTCATTTATGAGAATTTCTGAGAATTTGAATCTGTTAGAAGGAGAAAATTGCAATTCGAGAAGCAGAAGGAATCGCAGCATAGAATACAACTACGAGGCATTACGAAGCAGAAGGAGTCTTGCGAACCTGTTTGTGAATGTGACGGAGGTGCGCCGGACGTGGCAGGCGGAGGAGAGTCGCACGGGAAAGAGAGAGGGAAATGGTTACTCAATTCTGCTTTTGTTGAATTTCAAAAAATGTTTCTCAACAAAAAAAAAAACTTATATACTGGTAGTGACGTTTCTCAAAATAAAAAACAATAAAAAACACTACAGTATTTGAACCAACATCGGGTATAATTATAAGCTATGCACAGATACATACTTAGAATTTTGATGACGCGCCCGTATCGGACGTGTATATGCACCGATACCTGTCTGATACACTTTGATATGTATCGGAAGAGTATTCAATAATTAAATTTTATTTTTAAGAAAAATAATTGTCTGATACATTTTAAATATGTCCGAGATACATGAGAGATACTATAGTGGAAACCGATACGTGTAAGATGCATAATTTTTCTGTTATTTTGTTTTCGCTTTTTCTTATAATAAAAAATGAAACATGATTTTTCTAGTTTCGTTTTTTTCTTTAAAAAGAAATAGTAAGAAAAATGAAAGACATTATAACATATACATTATTAGGTAATGATATCCTTTTTGGGATATAATATCGCATAATGATGTTATCTTTTTGAGATATATGTAATTGATTAAGTAATGTTGTTATATTTGAAATATGTGTAATTGATTAAGTAATTATGTTATCTTTTTTTGGATGTATGCAATTGAATAATTTTTGTCCCTTTTTTTATTATCAATATTACTTACCCTACAATTTTTTTAATCAATATTACTTTTTATATATTTTGCATTTAGTTATTTAGTTTTAATTTTTTATTAAAGTATCATAGCCGTATCGTATCTTGAATTTTGAAATTTTTCTATATCGTCGTATCGGTACCGTATCATATTCGTGTCGTATCATGTATCCAAGCTTCATAGCTTATAAACAATAGGATACATATATTTTTTATTTTTCTGTCAAGTTTTTTTTGGTCAAGCTTGGTTACACAGTATGATACATATCTATGATGATATGCAGTTTTTAAAAAATTAAGATATGTTAAGAAAATCTTTATAACAATATTAATTTACACGTAAAATCCTTGAAAGAAATATATTTTTTTTAATAATTGAAAGAAATATATATTGATATATCATTAAAATAATACTTGTGAGTTTAGCTCAGTTGGTCTGGGGTTCGAATCCCGACCACCACAAAAAAAAAAAATACTTGTGATCAAAATAGAAAATGCATACTTATCATAAAAATCGTATTCTTTCCTTAAAAAAAAAAATCGTATTCTTTTTTCATTCATGTTATGTTATCAACAAATACATATGTTAAAAGAACTCAATAATTTTTGTCTCATATTGATTGATTGAATATTCTCTCTCATAACCTTCATCTACCAAAAAATACAACTTTTAAGTATGATTCAACAAGAGACAATTCAATTCACTTAGATATTAAATTGAATCATATAGATCTCAACTAAACTCTTATAGCATTGTCTCATTATTTACATTTTATCTTTTCCACAATACGCAAATGGCAATTCAAACTAATTTAGAGACCATATCATACTTTCAACATGTCAAATTCAAACCTGAAAAAATAAGCCTATCATATGTCGCAGGTCAGACTTAAGTCTTAAAAAATTTTACAGGTCAAACTTATGCCCTATAATACTTAACTCGACCTAGCCTATTTCTTCTTTTGACATTTTTTTTCATTAAAATATTTATAAAAATAAAATCCGACCGTTCAACATTAAGCCCATTCCTTATTTTTCTATTTTTTTTTTATATCAAATTACATGTTTTTTTAGTAACTAATATTTTTTTTTGGTATTTTTAACTACTCATTTGGTATTTAGTAACTAATAATTATCAAAATACATGTTGGACGGCTCTATTTATTATTATTATTATTTTACCACTGAACAATTTAAATATCAATCATTTTGAGAACAAATCCATGATCGACCATTTCACTTAATCATAAGTAATTCTTTATTCATTTCTAGTTTAAATTCAAACTATTTATTTTATCTCGGTGATTTTTTCTTTTACACATTTCATTTGTCAATCAACCCAAATCACAATAATTCTTAATTAAATTCTACGTAAAATGGTAGCAATCATATGTGTATACCAAATCAACAAAACAATTCATACTTTGAAAATGCATCCCATGTGTAACATGGCTTAATCTTGGAACTTAGGTGAACTAAAGCCTATAATGGATACACTCATCATGTTGCATAACATGATGAATGTGTCGCATGTGATGATAATTCTGATTATTCTTACGATTATCTAGGCAATGACTCGACTGCATCACACGACGATTCAAATAATCATTTTCAAGAGTTCATATGTAGAAGATTTTATGTTCGTGATAAACAAATTCATCACCACCATCAACAAGACTTGATAAAACATATATGAGAATATTTTGGGTATGAGAATAGTCACAACTAATCTTTTTTTAAAACGTTCAGGGTATTTAGTGCTAGTAGTTTATTTTAACATTTATGAATTATTTTTAATGTATTTTTTTATAACTTATTTTTGTCATTTAGCTACCAATAAGAGTGAATGATCTCCGGGGATTTCCTTTCTTTTTTCACTCTCTCTAACTTATCAACTCTCTGACCTCTCTCTTCATTCCTCCGCACCGCCTTATTCCCTTCCAATCCAAACCTCCTCTCTCCAAGATGTAGTGGTGGTTGGTGGTGGTGCGAAGGGTGGCTTTGTCCCTCGCACCACCCTCTTCCTCGTTAGGGATTTTATTTGTTCGGATTGGTGGCTATTTCAGTTGATTTTGATGGTGGTGACAGTCATGGCTGCTCCGATGCTGGAGACTGGAGGTGTGGGCAACACTTTTCTCTTCAATTAATCCTCCTTCGCGAACTTCCGGATCGTTCGTGTCGCAAGGATCGGGTGGTGTGTGGTTGCTCTTGCCGACGGTTGTTTTGCGACGGTGGCCGTGTTGTTGTCCTTTCAGATTCGGTTTTGGCTGTGTTTACTTGGTTTGGTGACATATTCCATTCGAGGTCTTTGTGTGTTTGTTTTTCTTTTGTAGATCGCTGTTTGTGTTGGATTTTGGTAGTCTTGTGGTGGTTGCTTATTTTGGTTGGGTCGAGGTTGGTGTTTGCAGGTTGCTGGTTTTTGTAGCTGCCTTCGTTTTGGTATGTTCGGGTCTTGGTGAGCTTGGTTTGTGTTTTCCTGTTTCTTGTACAACAGAGGTTGGGGTGGTAGCAGATCTGAGCTATTTTGCAGTGGTTGAGTTTCATAAACCCGAAAGGGTTTGGTTCGTTTAACCCGAAAGGGTCTGGTTCGAATAACCCTAAAGGGTCTGGTTGCTGACGTATTGAACTCATCCCTCGATCTGAGTTTTTACGCGTTGTTTGTTCGAAAGAGCATCTTATGCCTGCTGTTGTTACAGGGTGCTGTTGGCACTTAGATTGGTTATTGTGTTGACGGCTAATCCATTCGCCAGTTTTAAACTCTAACGGTTCTATGCATAGGTCCATTTTTCACACTTTTTTGTAATTTGGTTTCGCGCTCGTACGCGGGTTTATTGGGTTGCGTTTGTGATTAGTGTATTTGGGTTTTCCATGGGTCAGATCAGATGCCCCCAGTCTTTGTATTTGTTTCTCTTATTTATTTTTTAAAAAAAAGAGTGAATGATCTCTTTGATTGAGTTTTTAGGAAATGTACTATTTTTAAAAATAAATAAAAAATATTTTTTGCAATCTATTTATTCTCTATGTATAAAAACTAATACTACCCACCAAAAACAAAATATTAACCCTTTGTTAAAATTACGCAGATCAAAATATTCTCTATGTATAAAAACTAATACTACCCACTAATTATTATATTAAAATTTGTACTTTCAATAAACTATAAATTTATTAACTTTTTCGTAATTTTATCTTTTTTTTTAAGAATAGTAATTTAATCTTATTACATTCATTTGCCACATATTTAAATGTATTATTTATAACCAATGTATGTTAGTTGTTAATTTGTTACTACCTCTGTCCCTAAATATAGGAGTCTTTTGCCAAAATTACAGAGATTAAGAAAATTGGTTGTGGTATTAAATTTGTATATAATTACTATTGTTTTTACAATTTTATCCTTAAGAGAGAGAATTAATTTATGTTTTCAACATAATATTTATTGTTGAGTGAAGAAAAAGATGCAAAATGAATAAGGATATGTTGGTAAAGAAATACTCCCTCCGTCCCAAATTATAAGCAAAAAAACAAAAATCACACTTATTAAGAAAATTAAAGCATAAGCATTTGTAGCATAGTTTTTTTTTTGTATTTTCTTTGGAATAAGTTTCATGGAAAGACATAAAAACAATTTTCATTGGCTATTGGTTATGGAAAAAATGGAAGAGAGAGAAAATTAAATGTTATTTGCATTTAATTTCATGAGAAGAAGCAAAAGTTTTTATTGAAAAAGATGATTTTTTAAAAAAAACAAGATTAAATAGAATAAAAGTTTGTCTTTTTTGCTTATATTTTGGGACAAAAAAAATTGATTTTTTTTCTTATATTTCGGGACGGTACTTGAAAATATCAAAGAGGTCTTATAAAAATAGACAAATTATTTTTTCAAAAGAGTTTTATAATTAGAAACGAGGAACAGAGGTATTACTATTTGTTGAAAATGAGAATCGAATCCAAGACCATCTATATTACCCCCAACACCCCTGCTCCGGCTAGCCAACTTTTTTTTTTGGTAAAGCTACCAAGCCAACCTCTTCTCCCGTCCCAAAAAAAGAATAAAATTTAAAGGATAGTAGACATATTTTTCCTGAATAGTATTGTCCTATATTTTTTTTATAGACGTTATTAAAAATAAAAAACTTCTGTTTTAAACTTTTTCCTATTTTTTCTGTTTTCATCCACAATTTTTTTAACTAAAAAAAAAGTGAGCACTTTGAAAAGTAAAATGGAAAAATATTTTTGAAGTTTACAGAATGCACAATCATGGACTATTTTGAAGTTTTCATACATTGATGGACTATTGTGATTACTCATCATACATTCAAAGACTAAAGTGACTATTACCCCAATTTATAAATGGAAACAAAAGAAGCCAAATATTATAAAGTTTTTATTTCATTTTTATTTGTTTTTGGACATTTAGATCACCAAATGGTTTGCACTGCATTGACTGGTAGTTGAATGCTGATAACATCAATAGGACAGTACTACATCTCTTTCAATCTTTCTCAAATTCCATTCTCTATAACTACACCTTCCAATATAATGAGTTGTTTCAGTGAGAAGTTAGCTACGGCAAATGAACTTCAACCACTGTTTTTTATGACTTGTTGAGTTCAAACATGTATACCTTCTTAACCCACATGGATGATGGAAACAACAAAATGTGAGAGCAATTAATACAATTAAAGTATTCAATATCCTCAAGTTAGGGATAATCAGTACATTGCTTCCTATATCTTAATCTTAGATCACATAATCAGTTATGGCTATTGGATGGTGATGTTACTAAAATGTCTAGAGAGAACGAATTTCTCAATATGTTTCAA
>Ga0315913_1009016_pt1 | contig 11741 bp, 7 predicted proteins | sample MpolsnodulesMG_FD_207736 | JGI IMG/M metagenome (GOLD analysis project Ga0315913, IMG submission 207736) | Medicago polymorpha root nodule microbial communities from Los Angeles, California, United States - small nodules | ecosystem: Host-associated > Plants > Roots > Nodule | place: USA... | reverse complement strand
AGGTGAATGTGATTTATCTTGTTGCAATGCAAGATGTGCTTCCACTTTTTTTAAAGAAGCTTCTGGGACTTGTGTTCCAAATCCTGGTACCAAGGATAGATGCGTTTGTTCTTATAGAAGCTAGAAATATATGTTACTCATATTATTATAATGAAATAAATCAATGAACCATCCAAATAAGTTTAATATTACACATGAGGTGCTTGTTCATTGCTAAAAACTTATCCTTCTAATTTCAAGATACTGAATTTGAAATGTTATAAAATGACCAATAATATCAATTTTATTAAAAAAAAAAAATTCCACTCTCCAATTTTTTATTTATTTTTTATATTCATTTATGTTCTTTGTTTTAAAAACAATTGTTTTTTTAACCGCAAAATTTATTAACAATCAAGTCTCTGCACAACTTGAACAGAGAACGGCAAAACATAATTAAACATAGCAAAGCACGTCGTGTATAGGCGGAACACCCAAACGGAAAATCATACACCTCGTACATCAAAAACACCAATAAAGACACCACCCAACTAAGGCTACCACCAAAGCCAATGTCAACCCCCAAATCAGCGTCAAACCCCACACAACATCATTAACCAAACTTGAGCCCAAACTTCAAACTCCATTGCTAAATGACGATATAACCAAGATACAAATACGCATTGTCCGCTACCCCTTCTCAAAACCATCAAAACCGACCAACACCCTTATTGTAAACAACACCTCACCTTCTCTTCACCGCAGTTGTGCCTAAGGTTGTCAGACTCGAAAAGGGTATTCATCACACTCACCTTTGGATATTCATCAAGGATATTCCTTATTAAAATCATACTAACACAACCTAGTGCGAAAAAAAAATTTAGTGAAGGAAAAATAGTACAATATCCTTTTGAGTGCGAACTGCCTCATTAAAAATCTTACTAAGAAATTTCAATGGGATAAAACCATGCTGGAGGAAAAAAGACTGCATAGCACTTTTATTTTTCCCCTCTTGAAGACAGTTATCTCTGAGACAACGAAGATCAATTGTTAATACAAGTTTCTAAAAAAAATTACTTTGGAGTGACTTTGGGAAAATGTCTACAAGAATAATATCACACGAACAAATTTGTTGAATGCTACTATCACCATTCTTCTGAAGATCATGAGTGAAAAATCATTTTGGAGAAATATGTTTTGTTCAGTCTCCTTCAATGTATCCGTCTTTTAACTGAGTCATATGATCTTAATAAATCATTGTTGCATCCATTCTTTCAGAGGATAAACCACAATTCTTTTATATGTTTTTTATCAAAGACCTTAACCAAGCAGATTATCTACATGCCTCGTGTAGTGCTAAAAGTTCGGCATGATTTGATGATGTTTATGTTATGGTTTGCTTCATAGATCTCCATGAAATGGTTGTATCTCTGATGATGGAACATCATATGATATTTTAGGCTATGTTTTTAGTTTTTTCTTTAATTTGCATTTGAAGGCAAATTAGAAGTTATTTAGACGATTTGCCGATGTTTTGAGAAACATTTTGTATCATTTTCATTCAAGTCGTTGAAATTCAGTTTTGTCATAAATCATCTCCATAGATGTTTTAAGTCTTTTTAGTGAGAAATCATTTAAATCGGCAAAACAAGACATCACGTGCAAGCACGGATTCACGTGTAGCCTATTGGAGTCACTTGACCTCACTCGTTGATTTCTATTTGAACCAATTGTAGCATGATTTTACATCTTGACCCCACTTTAAATTATATGTTGACCCCACATAACCAAATTAATAAATTAGAGGTAAAACAATGTCATATTTGTAAATTAATTTTAAATTATATTTGTTAAAATTGTAGTATAACTCTATTAGTGTTATCACTATTAATGAGGAAAAAAATGTTGGCATTTAAGCTTTATCTTTCATTAAATGATTGATTTTTCATTAAAACAAAAAGAATTTGCTCCCAAAAGGATAAAAAGAAAATTAAGGTATCCTGTGAATTTATTATTAAATTGAATTTACAAATTCGAGTCTAAAATTGAATTTATTTTGAAATTGCTTGTGATGAAATATAATATACATTACTAGAAAAAATGGAACTTTTTTTTTAACACTTTTCTAATTTAGATTAAAGGACTGATCTCTCAAAAAGTTTTTGGAAACTATAAAATATTTTTTATCAAACGTTGTATTTACTTTTTTTAAGGACATTATATTTATTTTTGAAGTTAGCATTACTAAAAACGGACACAAAAAATACTCAAACATTACCATTGTATGTGGTGGCTACAATTGTTGAAAGAAGTTTTTTTTGCTACGAATTTTGTGAAGAAAAAAAAAATCAAAAGCGTAATTGAAGTTTATTTGGTTATAGATTTATATATTTTTGTTAAATATTCATCATAAAAAGTATTGACCCCACTTATTGAAATTTTTGGATATTGAAATTTTTGGATCTGTCACTGATCACGTGAAGGATTAAGGATACGAAGATTGAAGATTAATGGTTCTTAGAAGGTCTTTAAAAACAATACAAAGTGAAGAAAAGTTAATTCAAGTTCCAAGACATTGCAAGACGGAAGAACGCCCAAAAAAGGGACGAAAACTACAAAATTCGCACTGGAGGCGCTGCCTCATGCGCCCCTACACATGAGACATCATTCCTTGTTGCCTCATCCAAACAACCCAGAAAAGGATTAGTTCTCCCTGAAAAGGAGGTGATCCAGTTGCACCTTCCAGTACGGCTACCTTGTTACGAATTCACTCCAGTCACTTGCCCTGCCTTCGGCATCCCCTCCTTGCGGTTAAGGATGCATGCACCCATGTGCCTCACTCATGCGCCATAAGCATGTGTCACAGACAAGAGGTGTTGATTGCTTATTTTACAAACTATTTTAGTTGAAAAACTCTATTTTTCTTCTCTTAACCTTTAAGTAATGATGTATTATAAATAGAGACCCTTGCAAACTCTTTGATTCATTCAGAAAGCTAACAGTACAAGGAAAGAGTCAAACATCAAAGTTTTCAGGCAGAGGATCTCTATCCTCATCTTGTTCTTATTAGGGTATCTTTTTCTATTATTTTGTAATGGTGACGGTTGCCATGAATATCTAAACCTCTTTGATTGGGGTTTCACAATGAACCCCTTCTTATTTGTTGGAATTAATTAATAAAGTTTTTTATTTAGTTTATGTTCTAAATTCTGATTTAATTTGTATATGTTTGTTTTTATACCCGACCCCGACAGTAGTAATTTGCTTAGTTTGTAAATTAAATTCTTTTAATCGAATCTAAGTATGAATTTCAGACTATGACTCATCTTACGAGAATGCCGCAATTGTGACTATTGAGGTCATACCGATGAATTTATCATATGGCTTTGTTGAGAAATTGTCTAATATTGTCTCCCTTGCATACCTTGTGGAATGTTAATTACATATTTGTCACCAGAATTGGCTCGCACAACATCCAAATCCTTGGCTTTTTTAAACTCATTTTGAAGCATGAGTTTCATAATATTAGCAAGTTCTTTGGAGACTTGATACATAATCTCACGTCCCAATGTCAATTTTTTATCTAATAAAAGACATTGTCATTACTACTGGATTCTCATGTGTTTCATCCGGTTGTACCTCATAAATGCTAGAAGCAGCCATATAAGTTGGCATTCCCAACGTTTGAGAAGGTTTATTCGATCAGAAAGTCCTACCTTTATGGTTGATGGAGATAATGCTTGTTCCATAATGCTAAGACTTTTTCCACACCTTAAGTGCATACATCAAATATCATCATGGTCTGGATAACTGAATTTTTAGTGGTAAAGTTCGTATTTTCCAACTGGGCATGACAAAAAAATTGATAAAAGGTGAATTTAGTCTAGTTCGGTAGAGATTCACAATTGTGATTCCCTTTTTTCAAGCAATTAACACTTACAGAGGAAATTTTTCCCCCAGTCATGGGTTCCCTAACTATTCTAGTCAAGTGTTAGGTACTATTGTTTTTGGATTTTTTATCTACACTAAAAACTGCATAAACAAAACCAAAAAGATAAAGGGATGAATTGCAAAAAAATAAGTTTGATTGATTAGATGTGTTAATTACAATGTATGAACATAATATTTACATTGAAATTATTGCCTATTAGTTAAACGACGTGGCCTACAGTGTGTAACCCATATTCGACTAATGTTTCTCGGATGTGCGTGATAACTTTGATGTTAATGGGATTGTGGCGCCTCTTGTTTGGTTTCGTTCTCCTTTCCTCGACATGATTTGTTGACCAAGTCTATTTATCTACAGCCCAACTATCAATCTTCCCTAGTGCCTCATTCCTATGAGTAGTTATTGGTGGTGAGAGAAGCAAAGTGTGGGTAATGCTCATTATCGAGTCACATTATATCTTTGACTTAACTTTGAGTCTCTAAAAACCCACATTTGAGTTAGTGGCTGATGTGCAGATTAGGCAAGTGTACCAAATCGTTTACCAAGTAATTAAGTGATAAGTAGAGTATCGAATCCACAGGGATTGTCGTTTCGTCCAAATTATTCGCTTTGCTTATTTTTAAGTTGACAATATAATAAAATATAAGGGTTCGAAGAGTTGCAATTTTTATCTATTTGCAATAGAGCAAGTTTACTTGTTTTTGGTTGCATAAAAGTAAGCAGCGGTTAGGATTCTTCGAATCCCCCCTGTTTATATTGTTGGATATTAAATAACAGTCATGTCGCATTTATTTATCTTAGGTAGACTATACAAGTGATGAGGCCGTTGAGACGTGACTAAACTAATAGGTTGGAAACTGCACCTGCTGATCACACGATGATCCTTACGTGTGGGATCTATAAATCTCGGTTAACTAGGTTTATCTATCGCTCCAATTTTGGTTGCACCTACTGGTCACACGGTGATCCTTACATCTAGGGACTTACCACCTTAAAGGTAATTGAAAACATAGACTTTATATTGCTTTTCCACCATTTTCCAAGGCAATGAAGACCAAGGTTCCTTAGGTCCACCCATCTATGCATTTTAGGACACTCATAGCACACACTCTATTGCACTTAGTAGTTCTACAGACGGGCAGTCCTATCAGCGTCTACCTTACCACGGGTTTAAGAGAATGGTTCTATTAGGCTACAACTTATTTCCTTCAAGTAGGTACTTGTTTCCTTAATTACTAACTAGTTACATCATAAGTTTGGAAGATTTTACTCAGTATTAGTAATGTCACCTCCTAAGTACTTACTATTAGGGTCAACTCGCTTTCGGTATCTTTCACTAGTTATAACTAATTACTTCCTAAACAAATAGATATTAGTAGAAAGATATAAATATCAAGATATAAGCATCAAGGGTAAGATATAAACTCTCCTGAATAAATAATTACTAAATAAAACTTAATAGCGAACAAAAAATAAATAAAATATAAACGACATTAAATTAAATAAATATCCAACAAAAATAAACAGATGTTCATCTTAGAACCTAAAAAGAGTTAGTTACATATGGTAACTAAAAAAAAATTACTAAAGATAAAAACATACCCTAGTAAATTAAGGAGAAGATAGAAACTCTCCCGAAGCTCCGAAGTTGCCTTCCTCTTGAACTACCACATTTCTGAACGAGAAATTATGAATGAGGGAGGCTAATATTTATAGAGAGAGTTTCTAACTGGGCTTCGACTAAAAGTGCGGGCTTTACACACAAAAACCCATAAAATTACGCATGCGCCCTTGACATTTTCAAATGCCCAAGGTGAAGCCTCTAGCTTAGCTAATAGTTTTTTATGATGCTCCTTTTTAATTTGAATATATTTGTTGATTAGTTAGTGATTAGTTAGGCTCCTATTTTGTAAAAAAGCACCCTAGATGATCAGGCATTCGTGAACAAAGTGATTCATCTTGTTCCTTGTCAGGTTGCATTTCATGTGTCTTAGAAAAGAAGGTGTCTCTCTTGGTTTAGTAATTCTCATAAAACATGCAATTCCTCTCTGACTTCAGATGAATCGTATCAAACAAGCTTGAATCGATTCACCAAGCTTTTGAAACAAACACGGCTCTCTGATTTCATATGAATCGTATCATTTTTGTTTGAAACGATTCATCAAACTCTCTGACTTAGTCTGAATCGATTCAAAATAGTTTTGAATCGTATTAATCACCTTCTGGGAAATTCTAGTCGTTTCAAATATCACATGACACGTATCATTCTTCATCATATTTTTTCCCTTTTCTATTTTGTCTTATATGGTTTGAATCGATTCAACTATTAAGTGAATCGATTCACACAGTTTTTTTCTGCGAAAATTTCGCCTTCCTACCTTCCCCTATATATTATCTTCTCCTCATAACTCCAAATTCATTGAATCATTTTCAACTATTCTCTCTAGCTCTCAAAAACTCATTGTTCATACATTCTTCAAGATTAAACCTTTTTTCTTAGAATCACTTTGTTCTTTGAGTCTATAGATTCTCTAGGGTGCTAGTAGGGATTGTAAGTTGGCTCTCTCAAGAAGATTGATTGGGCTTAATCAAGGCTTCAAAGGAAATGAATAATCTCATTCCACCTCCAAAGGACTTGGGGGTCTTTCTAACCGTTCTTGAAGTCGAAGGGGGTTCGTTTACCGGACGTAGCATCGAAGGCTTGAGTGAAGAGTTCGAAGGGGTGCACGGGTATTCAAGGATCCGAAGATTCAAGGAGCACCAAATTCAAGGGGTACTTGAAGTTTGGGGGAGTGTTCTATGTAACGCCCTACTTCTATTAAAGCGATAAAACACGCGAATAATACAAATATTCAAGAAATAGACGTTACGTTTCCAACAGATTTCCAAACAAACATGCATATATAAAATTCATCAATAATCGCAGCGGATATAAATTACATCTCCAAACTATACATGTCATAAATCATCATACAACACAGAATAAATCTCCAAAACCCGACATATGGGCAAAATCTCAACATCAGAATAAATCGAACATAACAACGTAAAGACGGACACCCTAATCAGAGCCTAATCTAAGACTCTAACAAGTAAACAGAGGAAGCTCCCGCTGTCCTCAAGCAACTGACCAAGCAACTAAAAGATCACTCTTGGACGACGTCTACTCATTCATACAAACAGGTAGGTGGTCAAAACCACTGGGTGTTAGCTTCACATCAATCATAATCAACATAAATAATTGAAAATATATATACATATCAAACAACTTCAAATTGAGAGATAGTTCAACTTCAACATTATTAATCAACATAACAAATTCACAATAATCATAATTATGCAACCACCATTCACTCCAAAAACCAAGCATCAAACAACTAGGATACATGTCAATATGTATGTTATGTCCCTAGACACGACTCCTACATGCATGCGGTACCGTCACCAACAACGTCTAGGTCGTCGCCCCATGATGTCAACAACACATTATAATCACCTAAACTGGATATAAATATCCCACAACTATGAAGGCATGAACATATGACACACCATACACGTGTTCATTATTACAAATCAACAACTCCATGCAACTTCTCACAATTCAAGTAAAGGAGAAAATACATCATACTATGATAAATATCATATTCAACACCTATCAATCATTCACATATCTTCATATAATCATATCAAACTATCCACAAAAGATTGGCAAGATATTCGGTCTTAAAGATCGTTTTCGACAAGTTCGTCTATCATTTTACAATTTTAACACGATTAAGACAATTGAACCAAAATCAAGTAAACAAACTCTAGTGCCTCAACTATGTATACACTTAGATCAGATATGAGTGCAGTTGAGTATACATGTGCGTTTCACAGGCCAACTACGACAAAATCATCAAAATCACAAAGTTCGTCTCTCTTTATCACTTTTCCAAAAGAATTCCATTTTCAAAGCAAAACAAGTTAAAACTCAATGAAACCAATCGCAACCATTTTTAGAAATCATATAATCAGTATACAACCTTAAACCTACTCCATTTCCTTAAGAAAAACAAGTTTCGGAAAAATCGACGTTCTTGGACATTTTTCAAAGTTAAGTTCAATTCACAAAATCAAATCAATCTCAATCCATAAGATGTTCCAGTAGATCAAAGAGTAAAAACAGTGATCAAACATGTAGAAAGAAGCATTTAAGAAAACTCGGATCGGCCCCAATAACCCTAAAACGACAAAAACAGGAGTTGCTGCACGGAGCAACTCGCCATGGCCACCAAATCACTCGCCATGGCGAGCTGGACATTTCATCACTCGCCATGGCCACTAATTTGCTCGCCATGGCGAGCTATGACAGTTAGCTCTCGGGTAAAATCCCATTTTCGCTCCAAAATCCCAATTTTGAATCTCCAATGCCCAAATTTGTTCCCAATGTTTGTATAAACGTTTATAGACATAAAAAGACACTCAAATCCATATAAAACTTGAACCAAAACATCATTTCATCACAAATCACCATTTGACCCATTTTTGTAAAACTTTCAAAAACCATAAATTTCACACCACAACTCTATGACTATGATTACCCAAGGTTTCAATCATCAACAACAACATCTCATAACAACAACAACATCAATTGAGTATGAATTCATCAACAACAATATCATACTTAACCAATTTTGAGCAAAAACACAAAGTATACATACATACATACATACATACATATATATATATATATATAACTTGAGCATGTAATTTCATCATCAACAACTTAATTATCATCAAATTCACATACCCAAACATTACATCAAAGCATAAGCACGAATTTAACCAATTAAATTCACAACAATCACTTTTAACAAATAAGCACTTATGGGTTTTAAGTAGAAAAGAGATTATACAAAGATTATGAGAGAATACTTGCCCCCTTACCTCTAATCTTCACAAAGCTAAGCTAATGATTCACTTTACCTCCAATCCCTTGAATCGCTACCCTCTTCTTTCTCTCCAAGTTCTTATCTCTTCAAAACCCTTTTTCTCTTCCTCTAGCACTTTCTCTATCTACCTCTCTCGAAAACTTTTGTGAAAATGAACAAATAATTCTAAGTGACCTAATTTCCTCAATGACTAAGGTTTAAATAGGCTCCTCACTAATGGGCTTAACCCTTTATGTCTTAATGGGCTCAAAACACTCATTAACCAATTTACAAAGTTTCTACCCACTCACGGTAAAAGTTATCGAATAGTTACTGGTTCTTAACTAATTACCACAACTGACTAGTAACTTGGTAAAAATATAATTCCCACTTAACACACTAAAAATAATTCTCACGGTAAAATTACTAATTTACCCCTGCTCTCAAAATGACCAAAATACCCTTCTAACACGAAAACTCATCAAGATGCACCCAAAGACAATTAATCATATACGAGCATAAATAAACACATATAAATAAATAATAAAATAAATCTAGCGAAAAACGGGTTGTTACATTCTACATAGGAGTTGAAGAATTAGGTTTAATTTCAAGGAACTCTTGTAAACACATTGTAATCAACATTTGTTACTTAGTGGATGACCTTAGTGAAGGTGTACTTCATCAAGAAGAGTAGACGTAGCTCTAGCGAGGACGAGAAAGAGCGAACTACTATAAAAATATCGGTGTTATCTCTCTTCCCTATCCTCTTTACTTTTTACTATTGCATGTGATAAATTGAATAATTGATAGTGTTGATCTAAGTTGTTTTTCATTGAAAATTAATCTAATTCATTGAATTAGGTTTCATATAATTTTCTTAGATCAATTGATTGCAAAATCTATTCAATTCTTCAATCACACATGTATTGTGTTTTTGATTTGATAGCTTAGTAATTTTGTTCATATAGGTTTGGTTTGAAATTGTTATAAGTTTTGTACATTGTACAAGGTTGATTAAAGTTTTATTGTATAATAAGATTTGTATCGTGAATCTCTCAATTCTAAGATTAAATCTTATTGCACATATATTTTTCTTTTTAATTCATTGTTTGTGATTGTTCGAGCACGATTCAAAAAGTTATCCCCCCCCCCCCTCCTCTAGTTTGGTAACCTAATAGCCATATAGACCAACACAAGGTGCATCAAGCATGCCCAAGGCGCATGGTATTGCTTCCTTGGCCCAGTTTTTCCGATTTTCGTCGTTTTTAGGTCTTCGTCTTCATATAACTTGCCTCGGAACTTGAGAACAGAACTCCTCCCACTGTAAAGTCATTTTTGGTCTTCCTTGCTTGATTACTTAATCACTTATCCTTCATTCTTTTGAGGGCTTCCTTGCTTGATTCCTTAATCACATACTTGCTAAATTCACTCAAACAAAACAATCATTTTTCAATCTGAGTGATTTTTCTTACTTATTAAGTATTTAGTATAAATTTTATGACAATTGTTGTTTTTAAATGTTTTTTTGTTTAATTTACATACAATTATGTTCTTCCAATTTGAAGAAAGTTGACCTAACTCTAGATTAGAAGTTAGAAAGTTGTTCTTAACACTAAGTCGAAAAGTGAGCTGATTTGTTGAAATTTAAAAGTATAGTAATTGAGGGGCATTTAGAGAGATATATTCATTTAATCATTATCTCCTTAGCTAGTGACATTTTGTACCTAAATTTATTCTACTATTTAGCATGTTCATTGTATATGACAGTATCCCTGTTTAATGTTTGTTTTCTGAACTCACATTGTTTCTCTATAATTTATTGGTCATATTTTTAAACACATAAGACATTTGTTTGATACTCTATGCCTTTTCAAGCCACCCTGATTATATTTTATCTTTTGTTAGGCCTTTTTGAGCCTAGAAACGAAATCATTTTGTTTTGACGAGAAACTGTTGGTGTAAGCCCTAAAGGCCAATTATTTATAAGATCATGGTACTTGTATCAAATATTAATTTATTTAATAAAGGAATTTCTTTATTATGTTTATATGTTAAAATAATAAAGTCTCTAGAATAGTTGGTTCGTTTAAATGGAAATATTAAGTGTGGCTTAATTGTGAGACACCATTAAACACAAGGACATTATTCTTAAAACATTTGTAATCAAGCTTTAGTGTAAAGTGGGATATCATTAAAGCAAATAGATTATAATGTGAATAGATTGATGATCACATCTCACAGATCATTGATAAGGACTTATCAAGTCTTCACATAGATATAAATATTAAGGTAATATTTATATTGGATTGACCCACCATGAGAATGTTACAAAGAACGTTATGTAAAAGTCACAAGTGATTCTCATTAATATAAGTTGTGAATTTCACCCTTCGGCCTGCAGTCACTGTGTACCATAGATGTAAGAGTTGGGTACTTTGTTGTCGTATAAACGTCATCCATAACCAGATGACTATAAAATGGGTTGATGGGTACTTAACGAATCATGTTGAGGGACACGAGTGACCTAGATGGAATTTGCCCATCCTACATAACAGAAGAAATGACTAAGGGCCAATATTAAACTGGACAAGGGTGATATACTATGCATTGTGTTCAATATAGACATGAGGTCAAAAAGGTAATAATGTTCAATATAGATACTGCTCACTACTTATAATATTATTGTCAATGTTAAGAGAACATATAGGGTCAAACACACATAAAGACAGTTAAACGAGAGAAATAAGTAAGACTTATTTGGGGGTACGTTTAGTAAGTGAAGCTAATAGAAGCAAGACGTCTGACATGGTGAGCACACAAGGGATTCTATAAGTAGAACCCTTGTGTAGAAGCAAGATTCACTAAAAACACTTTTAGAAACCCTAGTTTATCTGAAA
>Ga0315913_1009012_pt1 | contig 11743 bp, 4 predicted proteins | sample MpolsnodulesMG_FD_207736 | JGI IMG/M metagenome (GOLD analysis project Ga0315913, IMG submission 207736) | Medicago polymorpha root nodule microbial communities from Los Angeles, California, United States - small nodules | ecosystem: Host-associated > Plants > Roots > Nodule | place: USA... | reverse complement strand
CTATTTGGGTTTCGGTTGTACTTTGTTGCTTTTTTTTTTTTATATATTTTGAATGCCTTGAATATGGCGAAGGCTGGCGTAGGAAAGTGATCTGGATCAATTCACGGTGAATGAGTAATCTGACCCATTTTATTATAATAGATCATTGTATACATTATACACTGCAACAAACTCATGCACCGTGCGTGACCCAAACTACTCACCAACGCTAGCCTTCGTCTTTGAATATGAGTTAGAAGAAAATGATGAGTTTGGTTGTAGTGGTGATATGAGGTTGAGGTCTCCCCAATAGTTTTCTTTTATAGATGAAGGAAGCACTCTCTATTTTGTTGTTGATGTTTAATGCTTAATATATAATATTAGTATTACCTAAAAGCATCCTTAGGTACATAGATAACAGTTTGTAACATTTCCTCTTACATGTCAAATATATTGCTATTAATTTTTCTTTAAGAAAGTGAGTTTGTTGTTTATATCATTTTGGTAATATTTTAGCTTGTGCATGTGATGCTGCAAGGAGTTGTTGGGTGGGCAGCATGTGATTAAATCTTTGGAAGCTGTAATATTGCAAAAAGAATCATCATGCAGGAATTATAACTTTCACCTTTATTTTTATTTTCTTCTATTGTTAGGTTTATGAATTTGATGTCTCGTGAGTTGCTTATTTCATAAGCATGGTGATGGATAGTAACTCAGAATCGGTGGCACAATCGATGTGAAAAATATAGTGGTACATCACACAGAATCCTAAACCCCAAGTATGGTACTGTTTAAAAACTCAAAATTTTAATGCGTAATTAAACATCATACGACCAATTAATACTGATGATGAGTCTACACATAAAATTGAAGTGTTTAACTATATGAATGAAGCACTCTCTCAAAATGGGGGCTATACAAGTTGCACATGTAGTTGAATGTGTGTTGTATTGTATCTTTTCCCAACAGGTTTGGAAGGAGGTATTTGGGTGGATGGGAGTAGAGGAATTAAATAAAAATGATAGCGTAATGGATATGTTCAAGTTCAGCAAATTGATCAAAGAAAAGAAAGTTAAGAGGGTGAAACATCTGATTTGGCTAGCAAATACATGGAATATTTGGCTAATTAACCATGGAACAATATTGTCTTCAATGACGTGGGTGATGTTGATAAAGTCGTTAATGACATCAAAGCTCTATCGTGATCGTGGTTTCTTAGCTTTAAGAACAAAAATTGTGATATATTGTTTGCTGATTGGTGTGCTAATCATTTAGCTTATATATGCTCAACACTAAAAAAAAATCATGTGAATTACGGCGGCTAAAACTTGCTTGTTACAATGGTTTTGGCCGCCACTGTAAACCAAACCGGCGGTTTCAAAACTGCCTTAATTTTGTCTTCCACAAAGTTTAAAATGAAAGTTTAAGAAGAATCACCATGCAAACTTCCATACAATGATACAATACACCTTTTCACAAAACAAAAAAAAAACGCATAGTGACAGTTTGAACAGCAGTAAAAATAGAAACAATTGATAATTTTCATGTAGAAAAAGTTTCTTTTTGATGTTTCAATATTTTAAGTACATAAATTCTAATATAAAATTTTTATTTTAAACTTTTTATTAAGTGCCCTAAGGACAGAACACTCGTTGGCTATAAGATTAAAAAAAAGAAGCTCCCCACTTCAGCTGCTTACTTGGCTATCTACTTTCGATTGGGGAACATAAAGGGACATAACTAAAATGAAGGATTACAAACATTAGAAACAACCAATGTAAAAAGAAACTAACGTCATTTTCCCCTCAAAAGCTTGTTACCGTAACAGTAAACCAAGAAAGTGTGATCACTTGTGTTGGAGCTATGACCTCTGAGCTTGATGACCCCGTCCTCCGGTCGTCTCTGTCCTCCAATGAAGGAAGTTGTCTTTAGCTTGTTTGAGGTAAAAAAAACCATCACCTTAAGTATAAGTGTTGTTGTTGCTCTTTATTTTCTCATCTTTTAGAAATGTGAAGATTGTGTATAATATTATAGTACTCTTTCCATATATTGATTATTAATTTTGTGTTTACTGTATTGTACACACCATTTATAGAATTTTTATTTTTCCTTCATAAGACTTAGGGTAGTTCATCGGTTCTGATGAAGAACTTGACTATTTCTAAGGGAAAATTTGTGTGTGGGAAGACATTTTTATAGACTATGTCAATTGTTTTATGTTGGATGATCTTGTTAAAAGTTGTGCTTATTATTTCAAGATTTCACACTTTTGGTGTTTGGATTATGAGTTAGGTTTTAGAATTGGGTTGTGTTGAACCAAAATGAGTATTGTACAATGCCTCATAAGTTTTGATGATAACAAAGTATAAAAAGAACAATTGGATATAGTAATGTATGTTTAAGTATGCAGAACCATATACTAAATTTCATTGTATTAAATCAAGTTATGATATTGAAAGAACGTATAAAAAGCATTTGAAAACTAAAGAGAAGTTGAAGTTCTGGACCAGAATCTAAAGTATACTAACTTCTCAACATTCTGAAGACTTGGACTCTGAAGAAGTGTAGCGTCTGAAGGATTAGACTCTGAAGATTTGGACTATAGAAAAGTGTAACTTCTAAAAGACTCAGACTCTGGTAGCCACATCAGCATCAGAAGACTCTGACTAGTTTTGTCATCTTATGAAGAGGTCACAATCAGACTTAGATAGTACAATTTATCCTCTTCTGGCCACGTGCAGAAACAGATAAAGAACTTCAAGGACAATTAGAATGAAACGGATAATTCCTTTTGAAGCAAAGGAATTTCAAATGTCTTTTCACAACATTAACCAAATCAAGAAACATTTCAACGTCTATAATATAAGCTTCTCAAGGACTCAAAGTAATGTGATGGCACCTCTCCAACGTCTCTTAGATTTCCCTCTATATAAGGAGCTGAAGACTTGAAGAAATGAATAAGACTCTGCATATTTTGAAAGTGCCCTTTCTCTGTCAAAATCAAAGCGCATTTGTACTTAAGAATTTCTTACAAATTTTAAATCTTAGAATTTCTTAAGTTTTAAGATTCCATTCTATTTTGTATTGATTACACCTCTGATTGTATATCAAGTGTAAAACTCAAACAATTTTTTATTTGATTAAGTTAGAATGTCATAGGTCTCTTTCAGTTGTGATTGAGCATTGGAAGTCGCTTTCTTGTGTGCTTGAGCATTTGGAATCCTTAGTTGTTATATTGAAAATCCCTTGGAAGTGCAAGGGGACTAGACTAGTCTCGGTTTGTGAGATGAACTGGTATAAATTTCTTTTTTTCTCTCTTTCTCTTTGTGTTTTGATCTTAATCGCTACATTCAAAACTCTGCATCCCACTCTGAAGATTACCTTTAGACTCTAATCCATGAAAACACTTAGAAAAGTTTGAAAAAGGCAACACAATTCAACCTCCTTCTTGTGTTTTTCTCACCCTCGGATTGTTTGAAGTGGTGAGTGGCAATGATTTAATTGGGATGGTGAACATTGCTATCAAATCAACATTGAAGTTCACTTTTCTATAAGCACGAGATGGATGATCATATTATTGTTGATTCATCTCTAGTAGCATTACTTACACAAGAAGAGCATGTTGATGGTGTTCTTGAAAAAGAATAAGTTGGATCTCATGAAGAAGGTGTTCATTAAGAATATGTGCTTACACTAAAGATAATTGTCATGCTACTCAAACTCGGCAAGCAGGCAATTACAACAATCAAGTGAGGGAGCCCTTAGCTGAGTGAAGGACAGACGATGTTGGATCAGACGAGCAAGGGGTGATTCTTTCTCAAGGCCAAGAACTCATAATGTGGGTCGTTGGGGGCTTAAAGTTGAGTTAAAAGACATGGTGGGACTGGACAATGACACATAACCATGATTTATCGTTGTTAATGACAATAACTGTTACAAGAAATAAGGGACCAGACATAATCAATGATGGAGGCCTGAAGTTGATTTCAAAAATTACAGTTAGAAATTTTTTTAACATGTGGATACCAAACATTTTCATTAGTTTAAAAATGAAATGTGTTATTGTCGGGTGTAATAGCTAATATATTGTTATTGTAACGAAACTTGGGAAGATATTTCTTACTCATTGAGAGGTTTAACTTACATAGCTTCATTATATATTGTTATTCTATGTTCTTGAAATTGATAAGAGCATTTCCTTGACATCTTTTGTTAATGTTCTTGTCTTTTCATCACAATAAGACACAAAGATTAACAAATGATAATGAAAAAAAGATCTAATAAATTGAAGATAAGGAAACATGTTCCATACTCCTTGAGATCGTTAACTTACGTAGCTTGATTATATATTTTGATTCTAGGTTCTGACAATTTATAAGACCGTTTCCTTTACCATCTTTTGTTGATGTTTTTGTCTCTTCATGACATTAAGACACAAGAAGATTAACAAGCGATGATAAAAAAAATGGTTATAATAATTTACAAGGACATAAAATTGAAGTATCTAATGAAGTTAAACCTCTCAAGGAGTAGGAAATGTCTTTCTAAACCTAGTTGCAATAAGATTATCTTAGCTACTATGGTTCACAAGAGAAAATTTCATTTCTAAATTCATGAATATGTTCTGAACCCATTGAGGCGACGATTTTTCTTCCCGTAATTTTAAAAATCAACTTCAAGCCATTATGGCAATTTGAACAAAAATGAAAGTCTAATATTAGTTGGGCAGTTCTAATTCTCTCAAAGTGCCCAAAATGGAGCTTCTTATTTTTCTTCTTCTTTGATGTCCTAATGCACATGTATAATGTCGTCAAAACTCAAAATAGCCCACTTCTACCATTTGAATTTTAAAAAGTTTTGGCAAACTATGTATTTTGTGAATGTGAGAAGGAGTGAAGCATCTCCTGCTAAATATTTAGCACTTTGATTCGGGAGATTTCTTGGTTTCTATCAAGTCTAACATTATTGGAGGACAATGGTTAGTTTTGTATCGCTCATTATAAAAAGAAGAATCAAGCTTCTACTTCTAATCCATTATTTCTATTTATTTTATAATAATGTATCTAAGTCTCATACCTTTAGACTCTATTCAAATGATGTGTTTTTAATCAAATCAAAAGTTTCATAAAGATGGAACACTCTTTCGATCTTCTCAATGTTTTCAACCATGAGTTTTATATCATGCTTATTTTTATAAGATCCGACTCTATTTTGATGATAAAACCCATGATAGCTTTTAATCAAATAAAGAATTTATGAGTCTACACTTTCCAAATTGAACTCACTCAAAGTGGTGGGACATACATTGATTTTATCCAATAAAAGAGTGAGTGTTGAAAAGTGAGTGTTGCTAGCATTCCTCTATAATAGTGCGGATAGTCGTTAACGTAATGCAAACTTTAATAAAATTTGCTAATAACTATTGAATTTTCTTAAAAAACCTGGCATAACCCGAGCAAAAACCAATTGGAAGAATAAAATTAGTATATTTTGTCTTATTTTGTCGGTGAAGACAGAAGATTTCAGCAAAACTCAATAAGAGTCAACTATATACCAAAAACCAAATTTTCCTAAGTCACATAAAAATGTCACTATGAAATTCTACCTTATAAGAAGTAGTTAACACCCATTGTGATTGAAATTTTGTCAAAGAGCACATAGAACAAAATAGAATGCAGAATTTCTACCCTACAAATTGCTTTCTTCTTATAATGGTGCATGCATATTAACCAATATAATGGGTTGGTTGGAAAATCTCTAACAATAATTGATATTTTCAGATTAGACGCCTATGAAACTGTATTGCCACGACCAACATGCAATATATATCTATTGCATACAATTCAGTCCTTAACAATAGGACCAAATAAGAATATTATACCATATATATTTTTTCCTTCTTTAGATATTAAATATAAGATGATTGCTATATTTTACGAAATGATTTGAACACGAAAGGCAAGAATACATTAAATGTGACATCTTATTAAAGTTCGAACTGATATTTTGTCTTTAATGGAAATCAAGCGCTGCTAATTTTGTAAACCTACGGTCATGATTATTCTTGTAATTCCGTAAGAAACAACATTTTCCTAAATTTTAAGGTAGTCTTTTATTGTCAATTTCCTAAAATTATGTTAGGATCTCTTTCTATATTAAAGAGATAAATTCCCTGTACAGGAAATCATTTCAATTAGACAAAATATTACTGCACTATATTAAGCGTAGATTTTGTTAACATTGGAGCTAGTAATACCTGTTGCTAGATATACTCTAGTTGGCCAGGCTAACACAAAACTAGAAAGGTTATCATTATATTTATGCAAACCACCAAGAAATGCATAAGCTTAGTAATCAACTACTAAATCCATCATATTCAACCATAAATGTTCACAAACAAGTTAAATTTATTTACATACAGAATCAATAGATGAGTGTCTAGAAGAGAATTTATACTAACCAACCATTATTTGTGACCCCGGATAGTTAACCATGATCATGCCATCATCAATCCATCGCACACTTGAGCTTTTGAAGTCGGAAGATTCACCCCCACTTCTCGATATGGAGATTTATGAGCACATTTCATAAACATCAAGAAAGATTTTTTTAGTGTTTTTTAGAAATATTACCAACAATCGTTGTTAATAGTCGTTGTTAATAATCTGAATCACAAACCAAATCTCGCATTGGACATGTCAATTAACCCCGCAACTCGATTTAAATCTCTTTCAATTTTACTTTGAAATAAGTTTTACTGATTGCTAAGTTGAACAACACTCATTGTGGATAACGATAAACTTATTACCAATTTGGTGCACTTGTCAATTTCGTCCATCAACAATCAAAAGTTATTCATTTCCCTCGAAGAATGGTAGATTTCAAATAAATGCATCTCCCTAATTAATTAATGCTCTAAATATTAAAAATACAACATCAGATATTTCGCTCCGTAACATTCACAAAATACATAGTTTATTTTTACTTTTAAAATTCAATTGATAAAACAAGTTAATTCACCAACACTACTATGCAATACAACATTGAAGAAAATGAATAAGCTTACACTTTAAGATAGTATGAACCTGGAAGTATTCCTTGACAATTTTGCTTAAAGTTTTATTAAGCTAGATTTGAATATGCTCGTTTTTGCATATTGCAATAATGATACTTATGACAATTTGTACAAACGAGCATGTTAAAATCGACTCTAATGACACTTCAAACATAACTGTTGAAAAATACTGACAGTTCATATATCTCAAAGTGTCAAAATATAGGTTCTTGTTTTTCCTATTCTTCCATGTCATCATGCACATGTATATTGTCAACAAATTAGCCTGATTATATTTTTGATTTTTAAAAGTGTATTTTGTTAATGTTAGGGAGTGGTAAATATCTCGTGCTATAGATGTAGTGTATTTCTATAAAATCTAAAATCACTCTTAATACCAAATTCACATGAACTCTCACGAAAGGTCAAATCATGTTTATACGTATGTTGTCTCAACAAAAAATTTCCCTAGACGAATTATGTTGTATAAAAGAAAACCTTTCTTCTAATCAATTTACAAGAAGATTAAAATCCAAGGAGATGCATTTATGAAGTATTTGTAAAAGTATAGGGGATTTATCCAAAAAAAATTACTTTTAAAAGGTTTAAGGCTTTTCAGATGCAATCATGCAAGCAAAAAGATTTAAGGGTGGAAAAACAAAATTGATGAAACAGGGACAAAAGAGTAAATAACCACAACAAAAAAACAATCACTCACACATACGTTCATTTCTATTTTCTATTGCAACTTAAACTCACAAAAATAAATGTGCTACAAAAAAAATTGCGGATAAAACACATAGATTTTGGTCAAGAGATTCATGAGGTTCATGAAGCTTGTGATTTTGTCATGTGAAATGAAAATGTAACCCTGTGCAAGCTCTATTTGGGTTTTGTTGTTATATATTGCATTTATTTGTTTGGGTTTTGTTGTTATTTATTGCATTTATTTTTTTGGATTTTGAATATGAGTTAGAAGAAGCTAAGATGATGAGTTTGGTTGTATTGGTGATATGAGGTTGAGGTCTCGCCTATAGTCTACTTTTATAGATGAATTAAGAACACTCTCATTCCTCTTACATGTCAAAGTATATTGATATTAATTTTTCTTTAAGAAAGTGAGTATGTTGTTTATATTATTTAGGTAATATTTTAGGGTGAAGATCCTCTCCATTTCCTAAATAAATGGAGATTGTCAATTATTATAGTTTTGAAGTAAATATGTGATATTAATGTTTTCAATTTTTGGAGAGGATCTTCACCCAAGATTTTAGCTTGTGCATGTGATACAGCTAGGATTGATTAAACGGGAAAATAGCAGTTTGGATTGATTAAACGGTGGAAAATAGCACAGATGACAGTGAGAAGAAGATGGAAAGGACTTGTATGTATATGTTACAGAATTGCCCCTCAATTTTTGTAGTTATACAAAATTGCCCCTAATCTAATGAACAAAAAATGACACCTAAGAGCATCCACAATGGTAGTTCTATAACAAGGACTTCTTAAATGGACCTTACGTGACACATCACTTATTTACTCCCTCCGTCCTTATATATAAGCATTTATTGTCTCTAATAAAATTGTGTTTATATATAGGGACGGAGGGACTATAATTTTTTTAATAAAAGTACATATTAAGGACTCAATGACTTCAATGACAATACACTAATAAGGACTCCAATGACCAATGAAGAGTACTTAAATATGTCCAATTATCTTTACATCATTAAACAAAAATAATTTACCTATTACTCATTTTTACAAGTGGGACCGAGTAGTACACATCTTATTATTCCTTTATGCAAGTGGGACCAAGTAGTACACATTTTATTACTTTTTCAAACGTGGGACCTGTTAGTTACCCAGGAGAGAGAGGGTCCTTATATAGTTGGTTGTTCCTTAACAGGGACTCATTTTTTCTTCCTCTAATGGAGGGTCCTTAACGGGGAGTGATCCTTATTAAGTAAGGACCCCCCATTGGAGATGCTTTAAGAGGTGTAGAATTGGGGGTTGCCACATGGGGATGTATACCTATCACCACTCATAAAAAAAACTATGAAACTTGCGTTTAGAGTTTCCTGTGATATGGCATCAACTAGGATAAGTCGCATGTCACACAAAGCCGTCAAAATGGATTAACCCATATTGGCCAACTTGCCAACCCTAATAAAAGACGGAGTTTGGCCTTAAAATTCTAGCATGAATTTATTCATGGCTTTTTTGCATGGCCCTAAATAGTTAGCTACCCATTGGGGCTAAATAGTGTGATCCTCAATAGTCGAAGCCAGTTAAGCCATCCCTAAGCGGACATGGTAATCCATTTGACATCTCTAATGTCCCAATAATGTGACACATCAACACCTGTAACATATTTTATGGTTGAAGTGTTGTTAATACAATCTCAAATCACATCAAAAACTTACTTGTGTGGGGAAACTATCAAAGAGAATCAATAACCAAAAGGTCCAAACAACTATATGTAAAGTAAATGGACAATCAAAGTAAAGAACAAATATAATAAGTTTTCATCAGATATTTTGGTGAGAGCTTATGAATATCTCATTAATGTTAAGCCTTTTCAAATAGTTTCATAAATGATTTTGTCAATATATATAAACTTAACTAAGTCAATCTAAACAAGGTCCAAGTGAAATAATTTTTTCATTTTTTTAAGATGACAATTAAAACTAGTATCGTGCAAGAAAGCTTTATATTTGTTTAATTTAATTGTTGATATTATTGGTAATTTCTCATTAAAAAAATATTATTGATTGAGGAGTTAGGCTTCCGTTTGTGAGACATCATTAGTTTTTTTCTTTTCTTTTCAAGTAACTTGTGTTAGAATTCATCTATTTAAGATGAATAAGTGGATCGTGTCTGATGTTCAAACATCGGTCCTACATATATTATGCAATGCCCCTACTAATTGAGCTAGAACGACGAGACATCATTAGTTTCTTTTGTTGGTACAAGAGACATCATTACTTTTATTTATGAAGAAATATATAATAATTTAAATGATAATGGAAAAAGTAGATATAAATTGCGACAAATGTCAACCCATATTTAAAAATGAAAAAGATAATGGAAAAAATGGTTGAACTATACACGTTGGAGACGCAAGATCATAAAAGATCGCTAGTTTTTCGAGTTAAGATCCTCTCTATTTGTCAAAATAAATGGAGGATACAATTTGAAGAGAGATAAACACAAAGAAGAGATAGAAGATATTTTAATTAAATGAGTCCCACCATCTTTAATAACTTTATACTTTTTCCATGATTTTTTGTGTATTTATCTCTTCAAATGAAGGAAATGGAGACAATTGTAAATAGAGAGGATCTTGACATGGAGACAATTGTAAATGAGGGAGGGAGGGGGAGAGAGGGAGAGAGAGAGAGAGAGAGAGAGAGAGAGAGAGAGAGAGAGAGCCACATCAACGAAACTTTACAATTCCATCGCCCCAATCCAATCCAAACATGTGGCCGACAAACGAAGCCGTTGATGAATAGAAAAATTATTTGAAGGGGGTGTTTTGGAATGGGGAGAGATTGAAGACGATGATTATATCTCTTTCAGTGACTACGGAGGCGACATTGTCCCAGGCGGTTGCGTCTCAGATAGTGGACCCCACGCAACATCAACATCAACATTTGCATGAGGCGTATCAGCCTCAGTATGAGCCGGCTCAGCAGCAGGAGGGTGAGGCCCATTATCAAGCTCAGGAGAAGGAGGGTAGACCGGAGAGTTTTCTTGGGGGCCGTATTGACTTGTTGTAACGCCCTATTTCTATTAAAGCGATAAAACACGCGAATATTACAAATATTCAAGAAATAGACGTCACGTCTTCAATAAATCTCAATTAGCATGCATAAAAATTTTCTCAAAAACATCGAAGCGGATAAATAGCATACATCTCCAAGTAGCCATGTCATATGCAACATAATACATCACCATATACACCTCCAATCTCAACGTACGAGTAAAAATCTCAACATACTATAAAATAGTCAACACCAAAATAAAAAGAAAGACCGACGTCCTAAATCAGAGCCCTACACTAAGACTCCAAAAACGGTAGACGAGGTAGCTCCAAGCTAGCCTCCAGCAACTCACCATGCAATGATAAGCTAATCATGCACGCCTTCTACACCATATTTAAATATAGTGAGGCAGTCAACCGACGACCACTGGAGGGTTAGTTCACATTAACATAAATAAGCATAATCACATGAAGTTAAAGCATCATAATTAAATTCAAATGATTAAGAAATCTCAACATCAATAAAATATTCTTCAACACTTATATAATCACATCATCACAAGTTCACCAACAGGCGACAAATATATCATTCACCAAGTATTACAGTCACCAAAACAAATAATCACCAACATTTGTCGAATTTACAATTCGCCAATCAAATATTCACCAAGCACGTATTCATCAAACACAAGCATGCATGACACATGTCAAATTATGCAATGCGCCCAGACACGACTCCTATATGCATGTGGTATCAATCGTCACCAAGGTCGTCACCTCATGATGCAACAAAAACATCATAGTCTGTTGGAACAAGTGTGTTTCTCAAGTCACCTATTGAGTTTTGACAATAACAAGGTATTAAAAATAATCAATTGGATATGCTAAACAATTTGTTCAAGTGTGCAGGATCCATAATCAAAGTACTATTCTTAGAGATTCTG
>Ga0315913_1009007_pt1 | contig 11748 bp, 5 predicted proteins | sample MpolsnodulesMG_FD_207736 | JGI IMG/M metagenome (GOLD analysis project Ga0315913, IMG submission 207736) | Medicago polymorpha root nodule microbial communities from Los Angeles, California, United States - small nodules | ecosystem: Host-associated > Plants > Roots > Nodule | place: USA... | reverse complement strand
TATTTCACTCTCTTTATTAATTATATAATTATTATCCAGAACATTCTAGTCCTTGATAAAAACAACTATGTTAATATCTAAATATTTTATAATCTTCTTTTATCTAACATTTACCAAGAATTTTCTTGAGTACATAAAGTTGTTAAGTTTCAGGATTAAATTTAAAAAGGGTCACAATTCAAACCCCCCCTTTCTTGTGACTATTTCTTCCACTTCAGTAAGGAGGTTGACGGTTTGGGGGTAAGGAGAACTAGGGAGTTTAAAATAGCTTTGTTAGGAAAATGGTGTTGGCGGGTGATGGCAGATACTCATAGTCTTTGGTATAGGGTGTTGGCAGCTAGGTATGGAGTAGAGGGAGGCCAGCTGATGGAAGGAGGCCGTGACGCTTCCTTATGGTGGCGCGATATTTGTGCGCTAGGTAGGGAGGAGTGATTTTCGGATCATGTTCGTCGCGAGGTGGGTAATGGTAGGAATACACGGTTTTGGGTGGATGGCTGGCTTGGTGGTGTGGCGTTTAGTGTCAGGTTTAGCAGGTTATATGATTTGTCGCTGGATAGGGAGGTATCAGTGTCTGATATGTTCCAGGGTGGGTGGGGTATTGATGGTGCGGCGTGGAGATGGAGGCGTAGGTTGTTTGTGTGGGAGGAGGAGATGTTGGGAGACCTTATGTTACTTCTTCAGAATGTGATTTTGCAGGTACATAAGGATGACAAATGGAAGTGGACTTTGGAGTCATCTAATGTCTTCTCTGTTAAAAGTGCTTATAATGCCCTTACTTCTCAACCTCCAATTGAATTACCGGTGGTTGTGTCCTCCTTGTGGCATAAAGATGTTCCCTTGAAGGTTGTGCTCTTTGCTTGGCGGCTGTTCCGGGACAGGTTACCTACGAAGGACAATCTTCATCGTCGTTGTGTTTTGGATCAAGCCTCCATGCTTTGTGTGTCAGGCTGTGGGTTGACGGAAACATCAAATCATTTATTTTTACATTGTAATATTTTTGGGTCAATTTGGTATTTCATTAATAGGTGGATTGGCACATCCGCGGCTGCCCCGTTTAATATGTCAGACCACTTCAATCAATTCAGTTTCAGTGGTGGTATATCCAATGTGCGTCGCTCGATTTTACAGGCTATATGGTTTGCTACGGTGTGGGAAATCTGGAAGGAAAGAAATAACAGGCTCTTCAATGATAAAGTATGCTCGATTATTCAGGTGGTCGAAAAGATTAAGATCCTTGCCTATTCGTGGTTGAAGGTGAAATTTGTTGCACTTCCCCTCAACTACCATGGCTGGTGGCTTAGTCGGTTCGCCATCTTGGGCATAGGCTAGAGTTTATTTCTGTTCCTGTGTTTTTAATTTTGTGTACAGGTTTCTTATGTAAATACTGTTTCATTTTTGGTGTCGTTTTCTTTGTACATCTTGTGCTTAGAAAGACACCTTATTTTTGGTAATATATTCCATTTTAGCCTCTTCAAAAAAAAATTGATAGCTTTTTTTAACAAAATTTAATTGGTAGCTATTAAACACATTATTATTAGTTTGAAAAAAAATTAAACACATTATTTATAAAGATTGAAGTTTGATTGTCAAATTATTAGTTACTCTGTATGAATTTGATCGGTATTTGACACACAAAAATTATCATTTTATTTCCCCTCTATTTTTAAAATAATAATTCTTACTCCCTCCGTCTCTAAATAATAGTCGTTTAAGGTTTATGCATGGTTATTAAGGCAATGATTAATTGTGTTGATTTTGATGGTAAAATTAATGTCATTTACTAAAACACGCTTATTAATTGTAGTTAGTGGAATAGTTTTTTTTTTTTATTGACAAGGTAGTGGAGTAGTTAAGTACTTACTAGTTGGATGAAATTTAATAAATAAGGGTATACCAATAAAAAATAATAATAAATGTTGCATTGGTATTCTAAAGTGACAATTATTTTGAAAAAATGAAAAATTGGTAAAGAGACAATTATTGCGAGACGGATGGAGTACATTTTAAGGTTTTGCAAATGGCTGTCCGGACACTATTTAAGCATCGAATCAAAACCATAAAAATATATATGGGTCTTGTTAACTAGTACCTCGGGGCACTAGTTAAGGAAACAAAAAAGGAAATATTTGCATTGAAAACATCATTCTTTACACTTTTTTTAATTTTGATTACACAAGTTTCAAGGTCATTATACTATATTTGGTTTCCTTAACCAGTGTCCCGGAGGCACTAGGCACAGCCCTCAAGGCACAAGTTAATGATTCAAATATAGAAATAATTTATTGAAATGTGTGCATTGCATTTACTTTTTAACTTTTTAATTAATTAAATGCACAAAATTTTAAGAAATATTTTTTCTTTTGGGTTTCTTAACATGTGTCTTAAGGCACAAGTTAACACTACCCTTTTTCAATATTTACATCAAACTAGATTAATTTAAACAACACTATAAAATACCAGGACGGTGAACTCGAATAAGAATGGGAGGAAATGTGTGTGGGTGTTTTGTTGGGAAGCGTAGCTGCCAATTTTTGATAAAAACTTTATCGTAAAAGAGAGTATCTCACATTGTCCAGTGAGTATTGTCCGCTTGATGACGTTGGACTTTTCTAAGAGAATCTGATGCTACTTCCCATTGCGTCACGCGCTGTCTCTCACGCACTCCTCCTCTCATAATCATCATCTATGCTAATTAACCTTGACCTCTGCATATTTTTGTTCCTCTCTTTTTCTGTTTTTTTTCTTGGAATGCAACTTTTTTTATTCCTTTTTGGTTACAAAAGCTAATCAAAACAAAAGAAAGAGCAAAAAAAGAAAAATTAGGACATAGAGAAGAAAGATTTCAACGTGTCAATTTTTAGAAGTGGACCGGAGACGATGAGTGAATAATGAAATCAACTTTAGAGGAAGCTCTTAATTTAGTCAGGTAGTTGGTGCACTAGTTTCTTCTCTGAGAGTATGGTGAACAGATAAATTACGATTGACTAACTGATCCTTAATATCATGAATTGAATCAGCGTAAATGTGATACTCCTAGATTGATGGAAAGGAGGGAGTTTGAATAGCAAATCAAATCATCAATACCCATTTCGATAGCCAGTAGGCAATGGTAAATTGTTGTGAGTTCTACCAAGAGGATATCATTTGAGTTGGGGATGAAATCTGAAAAAGCCATATGGATAAAAATCTACAAGGACACCACCAAAGCCAACACATATTAGTTGATCTGTATGGGTGATTGTTGCAGTTGCATTTAATTAGTTGATCTGTATGGGTGGCACTACCATCTCTTTGGAAGCTTGAACTGATTGCGTCTGCTGAACTGTGAATGTTGCTACAAAGACGAGTCAGAGACCAAGTTTTATTATTGAGGCACATTAGGTTACGGTTCCTCCAAACCTAGCAAAGACCGGCAAGAAAAATAGTGGCGTGAGGGTCTGGGGTGCCATTTTTTGATCCAGTCATGCGCATTTGGTGCAGAGAAAAAGTCGTTACCTGAGAAACCAATTTTGTACCAAATATTACTAGAAAACTGGAAATCACGAACGCAGTGAAGGAAGGTTTCATCATGATCTCCGCAACAAGTACAGGTGGCTGAGAGCGCCATATTCCTATGATGAAGCAAAGATTAGGTAGGCGAAGCATTGTGATAAGCTAACCAGATGAGAAATTTCTATTTTTCTGAAACTTGCAATCTCCATATCTAAGACCAGGAATGGTGAATGTTGGATTCAGTTGTTGTATCCGTGAGGGAGAGAAGCCATACATAACCGCTTTTCGTTGTGTAGCTGTCATTTTTAATATGAGCCTGGGTTAACGTGTCTTCAATGGCAACGTTAAAATGGAAATGAGTAGTATTGATGTAATCTGCAATTGTCGTGGAAGACTGGTGTGTAGTGCATGTGTGCGAAGACCATTAACGTTGGATGTCATAAATATCAATGATAGGCACATGATTGCCAATGAGGTTGTGGGAGCTCCAATTACTAAACCAAAAGGAAGGAGATCCTGAGCCAACACGCCAGAAATATCCCTGTGTTAAGAATATTTTTGGCACAGATAATAGATTACCAGGCCAGGATAATTTTTTTATTCTTTTTTTAACAATATTCTTTATTATTACTAGTATTTATTAGATTAGAATAATAGTTTTTGTGGTAACAATAATACAACATAAATATGAATTCTCAACAAAATAAATGTGAAATATCTTTAAAAATTACTCCATTCTTCCTATTGTAATTGATTCTTTTGTTGTGAGTCGGATATTTTCGGCTCGTAACTATAGATTCAGTCAGATAGATTGCAATAAATGACAAATATTTCTTTGCAAATATTTATCATTGCCGCATTATCAGTGCTATATTAATAATTTCAATAGTATCATGGTTCAATGTTTCTATTTTTAGTCTTACAAATGAATTTTCTCAGTCTTATTTGGAAGGAAAAAAAATAAAAATTCTAGGTTTTTTTTTCTAAAAAAAATATTGCCCGTAGTTACTCACAACTAGAAATTAAAATCAACAATGATGTATGTATATTTATTTTTGTCTGAGAACCAAAATCATGGAAGAAATTGCTTCGTTTTTTAAGATTTCGTCAAAGTTCATGGAATAAGCTTTGTCGATGAAAGTTTATGTTGAAACCCATTGGAATGGTGTTGTTCAGTGGGTGATATATCCGCAAAAAAAAAAACACTTCAACGCTCCAATCAATATGTGATTGAGGTGAATGCATGTAAGCTTTGGAGTAAATAATCATATCTTGATTGGTAGTAGTGTGAGACTTTGTATAGGCTTCAGGAGATAATATTCAGCTTGGCACGTTAATGAACTTCACGTTTGGAAATGAACACTGAATTATGAGGATTGGACCTTAACCCATTCTAGAGCAACATTCATATACAAAACCTCATTTTCTCTTTATTTCTCTCTTCTCATCGCATCACCAACTTATCATATTTATTACATCATTTCTCTATTATTTTTTCTTTGAAGATGCCAAAGGTATATAAGTATCTATCAAATATTTTCTAATTGAAACCAGCCAGCCATCAGCCATGCATGTTTCACTAATTATGTCAAACAAAAAATTTAATTTAAAAATAAAAATAAAAAAGAGTATAATACTTTGACTCGTTTAATTTTAATTTGTTGTGGATGACTTATCCAAAACTTTCAAAGACAACTTATATCTCACCCAAAAAAAACTTTATGCGACAAAAATAAAACTTGTGTGGTCATTACTGGAATTTAGAGATTATTACATTGAACCTTGATTAAATTATTGATATAACACTTGTACCGTTATATACACAATATCGACAAGTTATTGTCAAAACAAAAAAAAAAAAAGGCTTTTCATTCAAGGAAACGATCAAATCATTGGCTCTCATGCCTTGGATAACGAAAACCCAAAGGATCATCAAATTAGACTTTGTGCAATTGTAAAAATAACATTGATATTACATTTTCACTTAAATTTTTAAGATATATATTAGATATATGAATCATCTCACTTATTAACGATTTTGTTCAAGGATAAATAAATCGCTTGTTGAGTCTATTGTTTACATCTAAGAACCCATTGTATTTTTTTCTCTATTAACATCATTGATTGTGGGTCTTTGGAGTCTAATTGTAAGGCTTTCCCATGAGATATTATCATAAACAGGAACGTACAGTTTTTGTATTTTACCGACTACATTTGAGCTTCCTCATTTTTGGAGGCAGATATAACAAGGGCAATTGATTGGCATTGCAAATACCTTGACCATTGAGTCAGGCTTTTCAAAGGGTGTGGGGTAGGGTCTAATTATCGGGTAACATTTGAGTGATACTGGAGTGTTTGACATGGTCAACTACAATGTCGTAAGTGACTTTTTTCTCTCATAAACAATTTTTTGTTTCTTGTACACTTTATGATATTGTGGTTGGTGAATATCACATGACATTGATACCCAATGTCATTCAAGTTTTACCCCTAATTATCTATCTTCTTGTGACTTGGTTAATTCAGCTACATTTATCCTCTCTAACCCGCTTCAGGAATATTGTTTTAACAGTAGTATGTTGCATTCTATTCTATTGAAATTAATTGTAGCATGTTTTTGTTCCTCCCTCCATTTCTAATTAATAACACTACTTCCAAAATTATATCCAACCTATTTATTCAGGACAATGAAAAACACATATGTATTTATTTGTTAATATCTGTGCAAAAACATTAAAATGACATTAGTTTAAACGAAATATTTAACTTTTCTCCTCTAAACATTTTTTTATGAAGTTTTTTTAGGTATTTGCTCCTTGAAATCAACGATTACCTAAATTTGAATATGGGGAATTGATCGTCCTACGTAACGGGAATTGGAGAAAAGCACGTTAACACAACATCATTGAGAATAGTAGAGAGAATAATTGCCTAAAATATTGGTATCGTAGCCACAAAGAGACATGGGATAAGCATCCCAAAAATTATTACATATCATTTTCAATTGAAATAGAGGATCGGGATTGGGGTCCAAAGGTTCACATGTACACCATTTCTTTCTACTATTTGAGTGTTGTCCAGTCCATTCACAACTGTAATAGAATATGACCCTCATCATCACTTCATCAAGGTCAAACTTATCTCATTACCCCACATATTATATCCCTTTCCATTGGAAACACATGAAGCAGGCAATTGCAGGGTTCTCCTTTCTCTTACTCTTACACATACATACATACAACAATAACATGTCTTCTTTTTGTGAATTTTTTGCTTTCTTTTGGTTTGCCTTTAAGGGGAAGGTACTCTTTTGTAAGATTCCCACATCATAATATTTTATCTTACTCAAATAAATACATTCCAAATATAAATGCAATACCATATACTACCAATTATACCATATAATACCATATAGCTACGTTATACTACATTAAACTATCGCCAAAAAATGCATTATTGTATTCAAGTATTGATGATCATCAATGAATTGAGTCAAACCATAATAAACGCAATTGGTTTGTGTCTCGGTTTTTCAAACATGATGGGTGGTTAGGGTGTCACAACACAATTGGTTTCTGTGTTTAAAAATTCGAATCCTGTCTTTTCCATCCTTGCTTTTCTTTTCTTTTCTTTTGGGTAGCCCCCCATGCCTTGCTGTCACTGCATGTAGGTCCTTCATTCTCTGCTCCTTCAACCACACATACATAGATCAATCACGCGCCTCTCTCATTATGCTTAGGGATCATCTTGCCCTAATTGAACTTACTTTGTCCTTATTGCGAAGTTTAATCCTTCGAGATTTTTGAGATTTAAATGAATGATAAACTCTCTTTAAAAGTTTTAATGTTGCTACATGGTTGAATTCGAATCTAAGATCTTGGTTAAGTTAAAAGAGAATTGTGTCATATCTTTTCTAAGTGTTTTTTGATAACAACACACTAAGGGGATGTATCAGATTGAAATTTTAAAAGACTAATTTGGTATAAAAAAAACTTTGTAGGATTGTGTCGACTCAATGAGATTTTGAAAGTCATATTTTAAAAAACTTTTTACACTCAATATTTATACTAGAGGATTTTATTGGATTTATAACACATACATTAAGATTTCAATGGATTTTATTGGATTTATAACCAAGACTTACGAGATTTCAAATGACTCGTTTGCATCACGTAACTCCATGTATATACCATCACCAAGACGTGTAACAAACTCTATAGTTTTCTCTGTTATTTTCTTGTTGTGAATCCTCTGGGTCAGTGAGGGGAGTTTGGGGGACCGTCCACATCGAGGCTAGAACAACCGCACAAGGAAGAGAGACACCACACTCTTACCCAAAATCTTAAGGTTATGGGTTTATGAGTCATATTACTTATAAGGTGTTTAACTTTTACTTTTCTATCTGATGTTGGACATATAACTCACACTTGCACACAACAACATCCTCCATTTGATTACTAATATATATAAGGAACTATTTATTTCATAAGAACGATAACGATGCTCCCTAGTTAATCAATATAAGCAAGTAAATAAATGGAAAAAAAAAATCAAAATAAAAACAAATCGTAAAAAAAAAGGTTTCCTTAAAATAAGTTAATGAAAAATTAAACAAATATGGAAAAAGAAAACGAAGCTATCCGGACAAAAAACAACAACAAATTGGAAAAAAAATTATCGGTTAAAAAACAAGATTCGGAAAGAAAAGAAAAAACAAAAGATATGAAATCATACCAAAGGAACAAAAAAAAACAAGAAATCATAAATAATTATAGACTTTTGAAGAATTTGATAGGGAAAACGAAGAAGAAGTAAACATGACATGAACAAATGATAGACAAGAGTTTGAAAGAGAATGACAAAATCTTAAGGGTTTGTGTGAGATTGTTGGATGAGAATAATATTTATATTTTTCATTAAAAAGTCTCACAAAATCAATTCCATTCAAGAATCCATTAAAATCTATAGATTTTTGAATATCAATAGACAATTTATAAGTCATGAGAAATCTCTATTGAGTACCAACATATTTTGTTGACCTGAAAAAAAGTCATGATTGTTTTAATTGAATACCACAAATTTGTTATCATTTTATAAAAATCTTAATTGAATATCATTAGACTTTTTTATCATAAAAAAGTCTTTAAAATCCTTTAAAATCTCAATACACTACACCGCCTATAACTGATTTGGAACTTAGGAAAACAATCTCTTAAAAGTTTAAAAAAGATTTTTCATTATAGTACAAAATTTACTTTTTTTTTAAACAAAATATTTATTTATTTATTGTTTTCTTAACAAGTACATGAAAAACACAAGTTAGAATAGCCCTTTTTTTAAAAGGTAAATATTAATAAATTACTAAAATCGTGTCTGGGCAGTCGTCTCTTCTACCATGCTAAAGGCCATCCTGATTTCATACAAGAGAGGCTCCCTTAAAAAAATATTATTGATCTATGATTATTAATATTTTTGAAACTTAAATTGTTTGTATTTTGTGTTTTAACATAAACAACAACCAGAATACTATACACGTGAAAATCCCAGTTTTAAAACCCTACATAACAGCATGGAATAAATAGTACTGGAACGTAATTCACTTTGAATAACAAAAGTAATGGCAGGAATTAATCCCAGTAATGTAGTAGTGGAGGACGTTGATGACACGCGTTTGGTGTTGTTGAAAATTGCAATCACAATGCATAACCTTTTATAGCATTTGTTAGTTTGCAAGTTACAGCAGAGGTGAGTGAGTGAGTCCACATAATACATGTCTGAGTCTGAGACCACAGTTCTTTGCCTTGCCTTAAATGACTTAGCAATAATGTGCGGTACTATAGTTTTTTGGCTCATTTCTGTGTTTTACCATGTGACCTGGTGGGGGAAATGCCCCGCAATTTTTTGACACTTTCTGCCAAAACAAAATGAGTGGATGTCCGGATGACTCATTAGCGGAAGAGGAATGCTAGCAACACACATTCTAACACACAGTTTCCAACATACTCTCTTTGATTGGTTAAAATTCACATGGTCACACCAAATCATGTGGGTTCCATATAAATTTGGTGGTTCCCATGAATTGTAACCAATCAAAGAGAGTGTATTGAAAACTGTGTGTTAGAATGTGTGTTGCTAGCATTTCTCTTAACGGAATAATGGGAAACCTAGTGGTCATCCTATATAAAAGAGGCTATGTCCCCAATACACCGGACACAGCAAACTCTTTCTTTTCCCAATCTAACGAGAACTTGATGCATAAAGGTAACTTTGTTGTTTGTTTTAGATCACCACTCTCTCTTTATCGTTGATGATGAGATGGCTGACATGAAAGCTTTATCAGGTATTCCTAAGACCCTAATTCTTTATATCGTTGATAAATCAAACATGTCGTAGATCCGATCATTATCATGTTTATATTTTGTTTGCTTCCACTATTGATTCATGATAATTGGGATCATCATTAACCCTATTTTTGATTTTAAGGCTTTTGTTTTCTTCGATTCGTTTGAACCTAATTTTTTTTTTTAATTAGAAGCTTTGATGTTGATATCAATTTACGATTACGACATATGTTTGTTTTTTTGTTACTGTGGTTCAATCTTTTTTTTTATACGGTGTTTGGGTGTTGATTATAACATGCAAACTGTTTGGTCATATGCGTATAGAATTCATCTATTGCTGATCATGAATCAATTTATATATGTAACTTTAATACTGTGTTTCGGTTTCAATTTTAAAAACAAATCAAATTGATATGATTTCCGCATTTTCTTTTTGCTGCCATGCTGTTCAGTTTTCTATATTGTGCTTGCAATTGGAAATCGTTAATTTGGTTTTAGAATCTTATGCAATCGAAAGGATATAGCAAATAAAGTTTGTTACCTTATATGTTGTCAATAAAGAGATGCTTAGTTAAGTTTTTTCTTTCTAATATCAATTAATGACTCTTGTGAATCCAGTTGAACATGTGTGCATAACGTTTTTACTTTTTCTCTCTCCATTAAGATTTGATTGCAATTGAGTTTTTTTTTTTTTTAGAATTAATAGGTGCAACATTTTTTTTGTTCCTTTGACCACTCATGAGTCATGAACGATATATGATAATACAGTCTTGATTATTATATATAATAATTTTTGTTTTGGTGATAAAATCTCTTTTATCAATTTAGTTTGACTGGTCAAATAATATTATATATAAACCATTATTTAGTTTTGAAATTAAAAATGGCAAAGGACAATACTTGCGGTCATGCACAAAGTTCATTTTAAGGTTTCAAATTTAAATCAAATATATAGGTTTGACTTATTTATAGAGGTTGTTGTATTGTTATATTTCTTTAGTAATAACAAATACTATTGTGTGGCTAACAAATAAGTATTCAGATTTGATTTGTTTTGAAAATGAAATTGATTCACAAATTTTGTACTTCAATATGATTTTGAGAAATAGGGAAATAAAAAGTTTTTTTTTTTTGAAGAGGCTAAAATGAAAATATATTACCCCATTAAAAAGACCTTCCGAGCACAAGATATGCTAAAGGAAGAAACACCAAAGTATCAGACAAGTTCAAAACAATATGTACAAGGCAAAACGCCAACCACCAAAAAATCAAACAGAGAAAGAGAACCTATTAACCAATGCCTAGGATAGTAAACGGACTAAACCACCAACCATGGTAAATGAGGAGAGATTGACGAGTTTCCCCTTCAACCACATGAAAGTTAGAGACTTAATTTTGTCCACCACCTGCTGAATAGTACCATGTTTGTCATTGAAAGTTCGATTGTTTCTTTCTTTCCAAATTTCCCACACTGTTGCAAATCAAATAACATGTAAGATGGACCGCCTTGACTTGGCAGCACCACCAATAAAGCTGAATTGAAAATAATGACTTGAAGCATCACCACGCAACACAAAAGAAACACCAAGCCACCTAAGAATAAAATTCCAAACGGACCCAAAAATATTACAATTAAATAATAGGTGTGAAGATGTTTCCACCTCCCCACAACCTCCAATACACAACTGAGCATCGATGTCAATCACATGCCGACGGTAAAGGTTGTCTTTAGTAGGAAGCCTATCACGGAACAGCCGCCAAGCAAATAACACCACCTTCAAGGGGACATCCTTATGCCACAAAGACGATGCAGGCACCACCAGGTCAACAAGAACATTTGCATCGAACTATGTATACGGAAGATATTTCCGGACACCACAGCCTCCTATCAACCCTATCAACCTGCAAAGTAACA
>Ga0315913_1009006_pt1 | contig 11749 bp, 5 predicted proteins | sample MpolsnodulesMG_FD_207736 | JGI IMG/M metagenome (GOLD analysis project Ga0315913, IMG submission 207736) | Medicago polymorpha root nodule microbial communities from Los Angeles, California, United States - small nodules | ecosystem: Host-associated > Plants > Roots > Nodule | place: USA... | reverse complement strand
AAAATTTTGTAGTGACTAAAAAGTTTGATTTTATTTTGTAGGTACTAAAAACAAAATTCTGAATATTTATAGGGACTATTTACTTAATTAACCCTTTATTTTATACACCTTCTTACCTCTTGATTTATTTTCTCATCCTCACTCTCACCTTGTACCATTATTGTTTTATTTTATTTTTTGACAATAACATTATCGTTTTTAATAATTGAAAAATTCAATTCCTGCTAGACCTAGGCTTCAATCATTATTTGGGGTAATATCCAAGTCATGCTCATGGAAAAATACATTGGTAGAAGAAATCAGATTAATAGCCCTAACTTACAAAAGATCCAAATGAGCTTAGAACCCCAAATTTTGATCACGATCTCTAATCAATACATTTAATCTATTCTTTTTTAATAAAATATTCATCTTCTTCTTTTCAAATCGATTCAATTTCCAATTCTTTAGGTTAATATTAGAAGGAAAAAAGAAAGAAAAAAAACAACATTGAAAAAGAGAGACAAAGATAGCAAAGTGATAAAATCATGGATCTCATTATTAGTACACAAATTAAAAACACGGTGAGAGACTCAAAACAAGGAGAACATGTGTGAGGAGTTGCGAACGATGAAGTTCAGCTTGAATTGCACCAATGACAAAAAATTGCGAAAATAAAAGTATTGCCAATAAATAAAACAAAACAATAATGGTATATGGCAAGAGAAAGGATGAGAAAATAAATTAAGAGATAATAAGTTGAGTAAAATAAATTTGATTTTTTTTGAGGAAGAGTAAAATAAATTTGATGTTACCGAACACTTTTAAGGTAATAATAATACTCCCTCCGTCCCTTTTTATACAAGTAGTTTACAAAAACCACGCGTATAAGATCGTATATTTAGGGACAAAACTTTTTTATAAAATTTGTATATGATCGTATATTTAGGACAAAACTTTTTTATAAACTACTCTATGGAAAGACTAGAGATTTATTTAGGGTCAAGTGTTCATAAAACAATTAAACCTTATTTTCAAACGTTCAACACTTTTAATTTGAGCAGTAAGTAATAATACGTTTAAACAAAATATTGAAAGACTAGAGATTCATTTGACAAAAATATAATTTTTTAAAGGTATATTTTTATTGATTAAATTGGCATTACATAGCCATTTTACAACCGTCAAATGCTAAAATTTGAACGAATACCTTGAAAGTACAAAGCTAAGATCCGACAACGATGTATATGAAAATAATTTAATAGGTTAGATGGTGGCCATGAGCCAATTCATGCAATCCCTTCTTCCGTGGCCACTTTGAAGTGTTGTATGCTTCCATGAACTCGATACTTTTCCAAGGTACGCACTTACCCTCATTCAAACAGCCTCCATTTACGTTTATATCCCATGAGCAATGTTTGCATTCGTCATGGGCTTCCTCGTAAATGTCAAGATAATGTCGATGCGGGTTTCCAGGCCATGTAAAACTGCAGAAGAAAAACGTATTTTTAAATGGAAGATGTGTTGGTTTGAATGAAAACACATAGCTTTCTCCAGACATGACAGTGTGATTTCCAAGATCGTCATCTTTAGATTTGCAATGAAGCGTGATGTCTGTGGGAGTTGGAGCCAATACCTTATTATAAATGATAATGGTTACCCTATAAGCAAAATTGAAAGCTATAATCTCTCTGGCCTCAAATGCAAGTAGTATAGTTAGGAGTATTGAGCATTTTAAGATAATTGTACTTGGAGTTGTCATTGTTGTATGCTCAATGCCTACGAGACATACATCAATATTAATTTATAGAACATTAAACAACTCAAAAAAAAAATAACGTTTAATAAAACGAAACTTATTTGCAAATTCAAATACCTTATTAAATTATCCAAAAAAAAAAAAAATACCATATTACTCGAAGACCTTTTTAAAATTATCCCAAAAAAAAGACCATATAAAACCGTATGAACTAGACTGGTTGACCAATCAATTAGCCTTTAATGAAATTAAATGGCAATTAATAATTTAAGCCATGTTGATCTCATTAAGGGTAACACGAAAGAGATAATTTTTAAGGTTATGTTTGATAGACACCCTTTTTCCCATACCATTTTTGTACAATCCTTATGTGGCAATTATTTTTTATTTTTTATTTTTTCTGATTTATCTTAATCTAAAGGCTAATAATTATTCATCAAAATCTTAATGTGGGCCGTGAGTATTTCATATCTCCTTTTCCTAAAAATCCTCTTGTTTCCTAAACAAGACCTGTCTTCTTCAGAATGATACGATATTATCTTACAAAATAATCGGTTCATGGTTGTTAAATTGTTTTATGTTTATCCTTCACATGAATCATGCATTAGTTAGCATGTAAATTTTTTTGACATAAACCTTCGATATGAGTTCGACACCATCAGTCTCTTATTCCAAATTAAAAATTACATCTTCTTCTCCATTTCAGTCTAAAATTTGGAAATTCTATCAATGAGGGAGGATTACGATTTATTCAATAAAATTCTATTTCAAAATTATGATTGATCAATATAGTGGATTATTTTTAGAGACGCAAATGCCAAACCTAAAACCCCACAAATACAATAAAACTCATCAAAAATACCCCTAGAATCATAGATACACTAACTTCTTCTCAGGTTGCTATTGTTTTCATAAATTTGGTATTATATGTTTTATGGTCTGGAATCCATACGAGGAATTAACTAAGGGGTAGAGATGCTTACAAGAATAATACTAAGATGGGTGGGTGTGGGATCATCGTAAAAGAAAATTTAGAAGAAAATGACCATGTTTTTTAATGATTGAAAAAAATAAAATAATAGCATGTGATTAGAAAAAAGGATACTCATGAAATAGAATCATAAATTAATTATGAATCGTTGGATTAAATGAAATAAACGGTTGAGATTTGGTGTCAATCGATCCTGACTCATGTTTTATTGTTAATATCTTTAATGTTCTATTAGGAAAAACAATATAAAAATTTAATATTTTGAAAATACTCATCTAAATGAATCCAACAATATTTTATATGATATTATTTATCATTGTATATTAAAAAAAATATGGTCAAAGTATGTTAAGTCAATAATGTATCAAATATGTCATCTAATATTGGACGGAGAGAATTTATTGACTTTTTTTTATTTTGGTCAACAAGAATAAATTGGAATGAAAAAAAATTGAATTATTTCATAATTTTGTTAGATCATAAGAGTGTGTGACCGATGAAGGAAGAGTGATAATAATTTTGTCCGAAATTATTTGGGTTTGATTCATAAAACAATAAGGATAGAATAGTATCGAATAGTCAAGACAAGACAAGACAAACATATACTTGAGAGAGATAGAAAGATGATATTTTTTAGGCTTAATTGCATGTTTGATTCCTTATGTTTATTTTAAGTTTTAAATTGGTCATTTATGTTTTAAGAGTTTCAAGTTGGTCTCTTGCGTTTTAAATGTTTCAAGTTGGTCCAAAATGTTACATACGTTGAAAGTTGAAATAAGTTAGTCACTTCTGCGACATGATATTGAGTTTAATAAAACAAAAAAAATTAAAAAAGAAATTTAAAACTGATTTTCTAACTAAGTGAAATTGCATAACCCATATTGTCAATCGAATCTTTAAATGGTTAAGTAACGGAAATGACTAACTTATTTTAATGAGAGTAACATTTTCTTATTTTGGATAATAAAAATAAAGTACTTTTGTATTCTTTATAATATGTACTTTGGTCAAAATTTTGTTTCATGGTTTAGTAAGGTAAAACAAATTTTGATTTTCTACGATTCATTGCTATCTGTTTTGTCGAGTACCATGATCAATTTCAAAATCAAAGAGGTACAAGAAAAATTGTCCAATACAAACCCTGATAGCAAAGAGAAATTATGAGTTATTTTTACAAAATCATCTTTCCTTTATGGTATATAATTGAAATATAAATTAAATAATTAAAAGAATATAAATTAATAGTTTATCCGTTTTAAAATGAATGTTGTTTAAGGTTTTAAATCACAAGTTAAGTAATGCAATGATTTAAAGAAAAATAAAGAGAATTGTTATTTTACCAAATTATCCTCATTAACTATTGATTTGTTTTCTACGAAAAGAAATAGAATTGTTATTTTGCAAAATGGTCCTTATAAACATTTTTTTTAAAAGAAAAAAAGCTACATTAGCCCACCGAAGATAATCGAACATGAGACCTTGAAAAGGAGCACACTCCCTTCTCTCAAATCAATACTATCAGACCAACTCAAGTGAATTTCCTTATTAACTATTGATTTGGTATGAATTACACTAAAAGTAATACTTTGAGATTACTGTATAATTATCAATTGGAGGTTAAATCTGAAAAGAAAACGATTATTGCATTAAAAAGTAAAAATATCAAAATAGAAAAGTTACAAAAAAAAAAATTTGTCCAATTCGACCACTAATTTTCAGCAAATAAAACATGTAATTAATTTTGTATTGCAAAGAGAAATTATAAGTTATTTTACAAAATCATCCTTCATGTATGGTATATAATTGAAAGATAAATTAAATAATTGAAAAAAAATATAATATAATAGTCACTCCATTTAAAGTTGAAGGCTAAATTAAACCAACAGTCCTTTAAGTTTGAGGTTTGTAATAAATTGGTCCTTTAAGTTATTTTGGTCACACATAAGTCCTTTAAGCTTGAGGTTTGTTACGGATTAACCCTTTAAATTATTCTGCTCACACATAAGGAATTTAAGTTTGTAAACGTTTTCAATTTAGTCCTTCTGTTAACCAAACGCTACCAAAACGATGATGTGGTAGAAGGAAAAAATGAATCTAAAAGATGAAACAGTCGCCCCCTCAAAGCTATATTATGCAACGAAAAAATGAATCTCATTAACTTTACATCGAGAGATTCAGCAAAGTAGCTGTGTAGGTCCGAGGAGTTGACAAAAAGATGAAAAAAAAAATTGTTGATAGAGAAAGGTCTTCAACCAGGAACCGATTTAAAGAAGGATGTAGGGGTGATGACTCTTTTTACTGATAGCCTCAATAAAACGAAGAAGGAGGATCATGTAGTTGAACCCTCCAAAAAATCACTTCTAAAAAACAGTAAGGAAGGAAAACCTCTCCGCGAAGTCGAAGGACCAATATGTCAGTTCATTGAATACACTCCCCTCACAGTGTCGTGGGACATGATCCTCGTCGAGATTTCCTCTACGGATTTCAAAGAGGCTGGAATGAAGTACCCAAAGGTAACAACACTGAAGGCAATTGCATATAAAATCAAGTATTGTGCCATAGTCACACAATGAATGATTGTATCCATCTCAAGGATGAAATCGAAATCCTCATACAACCCAGAATGCTAAGGTAATTCATAAAGATCGCCTCACCTGAAAAGAAGACAAATGAATTATTCTTCAAAGGGGGTGACAACAACAAATTCTTTAAGGTGGCCAATGGCAGTTGATCATTTTGAAGACTTTCACATGGAGTGTTGAGTCAACTAGGAAGCTTGCTAAACTAACTAAAACATTAAATAAAAGCAACTAAAATGGGGAGAGTTTGTGAGTTTGATTTGATTGTGCAAAGTAATTGAGTTGATTGCTGAAAATTGAATGGTTTTTATTGCATATTTTAGCGTCGATTAGGATTTTTTAAATCTTATTTATTTCATTGTTGTATTAAATTAATGCAATCAATTACCAATTATGGAATAAGTGTTCAATTTAAGTGGCTAGTTCAGTGGGATATAGTGTCGGTCGGAGTGTCAAGTTGCTCCTCAATCACCCTAAAGGACATAAGTGAAAATAGATACAATGTCGTCAATCCTATAGTATTTTGTACAGGGTCAGATAGTTATTAGGACAGGGCCTACTCTCTCATAGGTAACTGAAACATAGTTATAATATAAAGTCCTAAATTTTCATTTAAAGGAACCACTTTTACTTATGAATCATAGAATTTGACCACATACCCTTACTTGTCCCTATTAGATTAAATGGATAAGCCAAACCATATCTTAATATGGGGAAAGAATAAAGTTAATATGCAACATTCAGAAACTAGACTAGAATAACTTCTGCAACTGATTATTACTAAGTTCAATAACAATTACTAAGTAAGTCGCACTCCTTAAAATTTGTGAAAGCATTAAGCTTGATGCATAAAAAAATGAAATAATTCTTAAAACATAACTTAATAAGAGACATGAATTAGTTAAATCCAACAAACAAATAGAGGTTTATCTTAAACCCCTAATCAATAGGTGTTTAGTTACTCATGGTAACTAAAGATAAATTACAATAGAAATATAACATACTCTAAGAACAATGGTTTGGAACAGACTCCTCCATTCATGCTCACAAACCTTACTTTCCTCTTAATCCGCCAAGATTAAGTGAATAATTCTGAATGAAAGCTATTGTATTTATCGGGAAGTTTTCTGCTAGGTTTGGATTGAAAAACTGGGTTTTTTCCCAAACCCACATGGAACAAATAACAATATTTTTTTTTTCGTGCCTGGGACCGCACGTGCCTTGAGGAGACATTATGTATGCCAACCTGTGCGAAACTCTCTAGTTGCAGGAGAAAAATCTTATTCCCTATGTTGGATCCTTGCTCTATGGATTTAATGGCTCCAATACAAAACCATGGGGTTATGCTAAACTCCTAGTCACGTTTGAAGAAGGAGAAGTAAGAAGACATACACTAACCTAATTGGTTTTAGCTTCTTCAACTATCTATTTCAAAATGAAGTATCATGCCATGAAAAATATGGTCACAATTCTGCATGAAGACATCAAAGTTATTCGAAGATGTTTTTTCACTGTAAACATAAATCAAAGCTCGACCTCTGGTCCAAACATACCTTATATTAGCGAAGAGAAAAAGACTGTTGCGAGCAAAACAGAGGCTAATCTTGTTGAGCTCGAATCAAGGTTCAACAGGATAGAGATGAAAGCGTAGGCAAAAAAGGATATGCTCGACCCAGAAATCTTAAGGCCCATTCGCGATGGCAATTTCGAGCGGGTTCACTTACCGATCGTTCTATTGCATCTTTCTTCTGGATACTGAATGGTATGTAAGTCCCTACAAACAAACCAATTAATATCCTTATTATTAAGCAACAAACCACTCAACCTCATCCTTAGTAACCGTAAATTTTAATACTTAATTTTTTGTTAGTTTAATACAAAGCATTCCACTACTTCATATGTTTCAAACAAAATTGTTACATTTTATTCTGAAATATTATTTTTTTATTCGCCATATATATATATATGAATGATAAAATTTAGATGCATTTTCTTAAGTACATTTCATATGGCTTATAACTAAAATTACTTTTTTTTGTATAAGAATCTTTGAGAAGATTATTGATTTGAGGAAATCAGTATTAGTATTAGTTTAGCTAAGAGCTATGCGAAATACACACAAGTTTTGTCCATATATATATATATAGTTTAAAAGTGTTAAGATTCAAGCCAATTTAAAATAAAACTATAACCGATCTAAAAAAAATGAAAACTGCACATAACCCATTGTTATGTTGGGTCACAAGAGCAATCTGGGGTACCGCCCACATTACGCAAGAGAGAGACACCATACTTTTTATCCAAAACCTTAAGGCAATGGGTTTATGGGTACTCTCACTTATAACGTGTTCAACTTCCATTTTTCTATCTGATGTGAGACTTCTACCTCACACTTGCTACAGAACAATCACTCCCTCATGTGTGAGTCCATCAATTTGTGATGCTCACCCCTCAAGCGGAAGCTCTTTCATCCGCCCACACTTACTTGCACCTTCGTTGCTGCTTTCCTCACAACAGAACCCACTGCTTGAAAACCATGCCACAAAGATTATCGTTACAAGGATCCGATCGATCCCTTGCCTAACGTCAGATTTGATACTTTTGTTAGGTGATGAGGTGATCCCAACGGAACACCCATATTATACAAAATAACCACACAAATGGGAGAGACAACATACTTATATCCAAAACCTTAAGGTAATGGGTTTATAGGTCCTTTCACTTATAATATGTCCAACCTTAAAAGTTATCAGAAAATATGATTAATTTGACTAATGAGAGAAAGACCTAAGTGTAAGGTTAATTAATTAGGGGACTAGTAAATAACTTAAGGGATCATATATCCAATTTAGTCTAAAAAAAATCAAAACCTCCAATCTCAGTGTATTTGCTTGAATCATGACTGAGAGAACCGTTGTGGTAACATCACTGCATTACAAATCTCAACTGCAATAGGTTGTATGTTTGTCACCACCTCCAGAAAAGATCTGGAAAATCAAGAATATCAATCTCTAGCTCTACTAGATGACTAAGATAGAGTAAAGGTGACTTCTATATCTAGGGCATAGAGCCCACCGCTAGAGCACTATGCATTTTTGGGGTTACGTTGTGACTCAAATAATCTATCTGAAATTGGTTTTGGCATAGCAACTTTGGTTGTTACACAAGAAAGAATGACAAAATAACATCGTTGTAGTTCACTTTTTTTAATAGGCCAAGAGAAATGTTAGGTATCAGGACGAGTCTGAAACATCCCAACTAGGTTGGCACCCAACAGAAACTCCCATCCTCTACCGCCTTCCCAATACGAATATTATTAAAAAAAGGAGAGAATATGTACAAAGAGGGGGGGACTAGGTCAAAACCCTCAAGAAACAAAATGAAATAAAAAACAGAAGAACATAATAGGCTACAAAAATCTAAAGTTGGGGAGCCTGTGTCTATCTGTAACAAAATCAACTGACCTTGAAGAAGGCATGGAATGATACCAAGTAGTGACAGTCACCATCTAGTCCAAGATAGGAATTATGTGCAAGAAATATAGGGCGGAAGAGTCCCCTTTTCTCGTGAGCACTTAACACCACATTAGAGTCCCTCACAAAAATCCACGGAACCACATAAGTATTCTCAAGAAAAGTTAAATCTTCCCAAAGCTGAACTGTAAAAGAAACAACTAATCCCCACACCTCTCGAAGATTAGGAATCTGAATATTCCAAAAAATAAAATTCATTTAGATTGCGGAAGAGGACCCTGGGATCGGGTTTCATTTTTTTTCTGCGACTTTGAAATAACTGGGGTGAAGGGTGCATCATCGACAACAGCTTTCGCCAACCAAGTATTCATCAAGTCAATGTCCTTCTGTAATGTAGGGTCGACAATTGCATCAGTCAGAGCAACAATGCTACAAACATCTAAAACTGGTTCTAGCACAGGACTAACAATAGTTTCATGATCCGTCCCAAGAATAAAACGAACCACATCATCTGTAACATTAACAAGTTGCAAACTGAAAGAGTGATCAATATTGCGATTTACCGTGGAAGTGTGGCACCCTTCTGCTTAATTTCTCTCTTAATTTCTCTCTGCTCAATTTGTTTAACCAGAATTTGAGATGCGGGATTAGTATCTTGCTGCGTGGCAGTTTGCTCAATTTGTTGAACCGAAATTGTGGCATCAATATCTTGGTGCGTGGCAGTTACTTCCAAAGGGATGGCAGCTGTTTCTTTGTTGGAAATGTAACACCTCGATTTTTAATACTAGTTTATTGATATAATTATCAAATAATATTAATACTATTATTATTATTAGTAGTGGTTGTTAGGTAGTATTAATTTAAATATTCGTATTTATTGGAAGAATATGTAAGGAGAATGTAGATGAGTTGGTTAGCCGGTTAAAGAGTGAGAGAAAATATTGTTTAGGAAGGAAAATGGAGTTTTTAGAGAGAATAAAAAAGTAGAGTGCGAACAGAGGTGGATTCGTAAAATTGGGTAGAAAGAGGTGTAGTTAGTGAGCTAAGTAGTGTTTTAATGATTTAAGCAAAGGGAGGTACGAATAGCAAGGTGGTGTAGTTACAGAAAGAATAGTAAAAACATCTAGAGGTACAAATAGTAATCTGAAAAGATTATTAACAAACCTAGAGAACAAATAGTAATCTGAAAAGATTAGTAATAAACTCGAGCTTATAAATAGAGAAGAGAATTAGAGAAAAAAAGCTTACCGAGAAAGAGAGAAACAAAGTGGCAAAAGAAAAACTAGGGTTGTGGAGAAAAGAGGCAAAGAAGGCAAAGAGAGAAGAGCTTAGAGAGAGAATCAACCATAGGAAATCATCAACTTCTCAAAACTAGAGGTAAGGGGGGAGTCTATGTTCACCATAAGGGTTGTATGATCATATGAATAGTGAAGGGTTTTTTTTTTTTTCTTCTTGTTCTCGTAATCTTTTAATGAATTCATATTAAATTAGTGCTCTAATTTGTTGTTGTGATTTTAGGTATGTTTTTATTTCTGAATCCATGAAGTTGATGTGCTAATTTGTGGTTCAATTATGGTTATGGTGTGTTTTGAGTTTTATATGTTATGACTGCCCATTCTTTTTACTTTATGATGTTATTCTGCCAAAATTTCAATTTAATCACTTGTTACTTTTTAATGTCAATTGCATTGTCGCTGTGCACATATCCTATATATGCTGAATCGCTTCTTTCTTTTTAATTTTCAATTGGATTTTCGCTGTGCACATATCCTATATGTTGAATCACTTGTTTCTTTTTAATTTCAATTGAATTGTCGCTGTACACATCCTATATGCTGCTGTTCAATTGTCTTCTATGACTTTTAGCAAGAAAATATATTGCTTTTCCAAAGACTCGTACTGTATCAAATGCCCGAAATGCTATACTTAAGAACTAATAGTTAGTTTCTGTACTCACATGCTAAGGAATGACCAATTGTCTTGACTTTTTTTAATAATAATAATAAAAGATTTTATTATTATTTGTCATTAATGATTATGATATATGGTTATGGCCTTATATATATATTTGAAGATGAGTTTATTTAAAGATGGTGATATGCCAGTGTTTATTAAATGATGAAATATGATTATTAAATGATGTGAATAATTTATATATGAATATATGTTTGTTGATGTTCATATGTTATTATAAGATGTTGATTGAAGCCTATTTCATTTTTATTAAATGAAATTTCATATTTAAATGTGAATATTATCTGACTGTGATGCATACAAGTCTAAATGTAATTGAAGTGTTCTTTTGTCTGAATCTATACATGTGTTTATGCATTTCTTATCTTGGATATATTCTCACCTTCTAGTGGCGGGTTGGGCGCCTACACCCTCGTGGTGTAGATTTGCAGGAAGAAGAAGTTTAGTAGCCGTGAGTCACCAAGGGTGGCTTTGGAGCCTACTCGTTTACATATCGCTTTTGGGAGTTTTTATCGAGTCGATGCTATGATTTGTGACACTAGGGATTGAGGATTTATTTTACTTTAGATTAGGTTTTAGAATTCTTTTGAATTCAGTTTTGATGTAGATACCTTGATTTGACAAATACTTTGATGCTTAAAAATTATTCTGCTGCGACGTTTTTAATTTAAATAAAGTACTTTTGAATTGAGGAAGATGTGTGACACCCTTGTTTGCTTTAATAATTATTAAATTTTTATTAGAAAATACTATGTGGCGTTTAGGGTGTTACATAGTGGTATCAGAGCCTGACTCAAACAAGTAGCGACAGTGTTTCCACACATGTCCCATACAAGGGAATAAAAAAATTATAAACTTGGTCTGACTGAACCAACCTGCTCTAATACCACTATGCAACACCCTAAACCCCACATATCATTTTCTAATAAACATTTAATAATTATTAAAGCACGCAAGGGTGTCACACATCTTCCTCAATTCAAAAGTACTTCAT
>Ga0315913_1009002_pt1 | contig 11753 bp, 7 predicted proteins | sample MpolsnodulesMG_FD_207736 | JGI IMG/M metagenome (GOLD analysis project Ga0315913, IMG submission 207736) | Medicago polymorpha root nodule microbial communities from Los Angeles, California, United States - small nodules | ecosystem: Host-associated > Plants > Roots > Nodule | place: USA... | reverse complement strand
CCGAACCCAAAATCTTTTCAAAGGGGTGGTTTGAACTTTTTCCCCTTTTTCTTAAAAAAAAAACAAATGTTCGGTCGTAAAAAAAAATTAGTGAGTCTATGCTAATAAAATACCTTGATCTCCGAAAAATGACGCGACATGCATTATATTGGAGCAATTATGATAGACAGAACAAATCCAAAAATTTACTTAGATGAGAAATATTAAGTTGCTAACCTAAAATAAATTATAAAATAAGGGGATGACTTACATATGCTAACTTGTTGGCTTGATGCGAATCAATATATCAACATTCATGATTGTTGATTCCTAAAGTAGAGTTTATAAGATATTGTCTCATAAGTATCAATCATACAATTCAGAAAAAGTCAAGTCCATTTATTATTATTATTTTTAAACATATGCCAACAACTATTCAATATCAATTTCAATTGACAAATGATACTTATCAAATACTTTCTGAAAAATTCAGAAAATAAACTCTTTGTCAAATTCGTTGACAGAATAATCTCACAAAATGTCATTTAGTTGATCCATATTTTTGGTGTATTGATTCAAAAATATCATCTTATACGCATTTACATATATTGAGAGACTAAAATCCTCAAATTTTTTATTTTCTTCAAAAAGTTAAGACACAAAAATTATTTGATTGAAGAATCTTATGGTTCTTCAACACAAATCCATTAAAATTTAACTATTTTCGCATCATAATGAATCCGGGATAACCCTACCGGTCTTGCCAACGAAAAACTTAATATAATATGTAAACTTCTAGTTTACATTAATGTGAACCCATTGCACTAATATAAGTGTAGTACAAATCGAGACAATATTTTTATTTTCACTGCACTTAGTTTCTCTCATAATATAGAGATATTAACATTTTCCTATTTTCTTTTCAATATGATATTCATTTAGACATATATCTTAAAACTCAATAAAATTATATTAGAATGCAATCTTAACCTGTAACTTTGTTCCTCCATATAACAATACAATAGCTCTTCAAGAGCATTACTTCATTAATCCTGCAGTTCTTCGGGAACTATATCATAAATGATCAAGATAAATCATTATTTGAGCAATCTTTCACGAGTTGTTTAATACACTCAAGAATCATGATTCATAAACTTCCAGTTTACAATAGCATGGGTTCCATTTGTTCATATCCATTTGAAACAATAATGAACAAAAAAAAAAGGTAAAATTACACTTTTAGTCCCCTAACTTAATTTCAGGTCACAGTTTGGTCCTTTATCTTTTTTTCATTTCAATTTGGTCCTTTTTGTCCATTTTCATATACATTTTCAAACTTCAAATCTAATATTCTTATGCAAACATAGACAAGGATCATAGATTTGAAGATTGAAATACCATAAGAAAATAAAATCATAAATTTTAAGCTTAAAAATTCATATGAAAATGGACAAAAAGGACCAAATTAAAATGAAAAAAGATAAAGGATCAAACTGTTACCTGAAATTAAGTTAAAGGACTAAATGTGTAATTTTGCCAAAAAATATTATATCCAAGTGAAGCTATATAATAAATATTCTAAGGCCTTGATTTATCTTTTGCATTATCATAGTTTGAAAAAGAGATAGACACAAAATTTGTCCAACAAATAAGGCTTTATAAATCATACACATTTCTCAAATGAGTAATTAGGCAACACAAGTTGTCAATGAGATATATTTTTAAAGTTTGTCATCTCCAAAGTTTGTATTATATGTAAGATCAAAATCAAATAAATGCATTTCATAAGAAAATATGTATATCTCCCATGTAATATTTACGAGATAAAAATCTTGTGCAATAAAAAATAAAATCATAATCAAGTATATTAATTTGTTCATAGAATAAGAGAGCAATTTTGCAAGATACTAAAACAAAAACAAAGTATAGAAATATTACCTCATAAAATAAATTCTTTGATCAAATACTAATTTTCCGACTCATCTAAGATGATACAAGTGGAACTTTATCACTTTGAATCATTCGCTTCTCGGAATGACGTTTAATTTATAAAGTGACCTTTCACTATCTTAATCAATAACCACTCTTTTCTAAATTATAAATTTAACTAATATTTCAAAAATATTATTGAAGATGTTTTCTCAATTTTGCCAACTAAAGAGCATATTCCCAGTGGTATAAAAATACACTTATTGTCTCATCAATTTTTGTTTCTCTTCATATCAATATGAAGATCAAATAAGTCTTGTAAATATCTATCATGGCAAATGTGTAGTTATGGAGGAACTCAACATCAAATCTTCATAACTTTTTTTTTTTAGTTAATACAATGATTAAATAGATCTTATATATTTCTATCGTGATTTAAATGTTTAGTTCTCCAGAAATTCAACAACAAACCTTCATAAACCAGACACATTTGTAATCATACAAGGATCTTTGATGTCAAATTAATAGCTCTTCAGAAAATGTACCATAAATCTAAATGATATTCGAGAAAGTTTTAGTGTCATCCTGAAAGGATGTTTGATTATTGAGAATTTGAGATGGTTAGTTCTTCAAGAACTATATTATAAATCTGCCTAAACAATGTTGAAGATTTTTTTTTTTTTGAGAGATCCTTTCTGTTGCAACTTACATCCTTATCTTAATACTACGATGATTCAATCATGAAGTAAGTTTGCTAAAACTTTTAAATAGAATTAAATAAAAAAAAATTCTGACCATGAAATAAAATCAACATTAGAAAGTAAAATAGAAAATAATATTTTTGATCCAAACTTAAGGGGTGACCAAGTAACCAAAACAAAAAGGATAACCACAATATCAAAACCAAATAAATGATAAGTGATATAATTTAGATCCTTACTTTTATTTCCAAGTTGATATGCCTAGAATTTCATGGCTAAATAATATGTGTTAGTTGCTTATACTAGATTTTTAAGCACATCGAAAACCAACGTTTTTGGATCCAAAACTAAAAGAAATCATGTTGAAAACAACTGAATGAATTCAGGTATACACAACACCAGATTTATATCAATACACAACGGACAACATACTTATGAATTTGAATTAATTAAAAATATAATAATGCACACAACACAAAAGTCCACTACTGCTTCAGGCATATATCGTAATTGATCCCAATTCATTCAACATAAAGAATCAACATAAATCAATTATTTGTGCCATCCTTCAAGGATGCATCATTATTGAATTCATCAAAAATTCATTAGAAAAAAAAAAATTGAGTTTTAAGCAATACTATAGAGATGTTGAATTCATCAGGAATTCATTAGGGAAAAATTGATTTTTAAGCAAGGGATACACTACTGTTGAATTCTTCTTCAGGAATTATCAATCTCTTATGCGATGCATTAGTATTGAATTCTTTAGGATTTCATTAAGAAAATTTTGTTTGTGCAATCCTTCAGGGATGCATTAGTATTGAATTCTTCAAGGATTCATTAGAAAATTGAGTTTCTTTATTTCTTTATTTTTTTTTCCATCCTTCAAGGATGATGAATTAAAATAAATAAACACTATATAAGTTGCATAACAACAATTATGTGTATCTATAAGACACTGATTCCATTTGATGGAATTGTAACAGTAACCTATAATCATCGGTACAAAAGTAGATTCATATACTTTCTTAGTTGATTAGAGTTGCTGATAACGTGTTATGAAAATAAGTAAATAAAAACAGTAATAGAGAGAAGGAGAATATGGAGAAGTATTCTTTTTTAGTATGTACTTCATAATGTTACAAATGAAATCTATTTATAGGGAAATAGAGTAGCTTATGGACTAAGCCCAACAGTCTAGTAGTATGGTCCATTAACCTATTTGTTATATGAACATCCACTTATAATATTCATAACATTATCTACTTTTTTTCAAATTTAAATCATGGAACTCGTTAGTTGTTGAGGAGATAGTCCTTATATGTTCTCACGAGCTTAACTCAGTTGGTATAGACAATGTATAATATATGCAAGGTCAGAGGTTCAAAATCCCGCCATCACAACAAATGTGTGTGCGTGTGGGTGTGTGCAGTTGATAGGGATAATGCATAATATATGCAAGATCACCACGAAGAAAAAAAATAGTCCTTATTTAGTTGTCAGTAACTAATAGATGCTTAATTTTTTCTTCCTCAAATAGGGGTCATTAATAGGTAGAGGTCATTAATAAGTAAATGGCTCTCCATTAAAGATGTATCGAAGTATGAGAGAAAGAATTGTTCAAAAAGGTGTCACAAAATGATTTTACAAATATCCTTTCTCTTAATTAAATCTAACCTTAGTGATACAAACAATATTTTTTGATTGGTTGGGAATGTAAGAAATATCACGCAAAATATGTTAAGTTAAATGCGGGACCAAAAATTTGAATTTTAGAAAAAGTAAAATAAAGGGTCATAATTACATTAATCTTTGTAATATGAAGTAAGCATAGTTTTCTTAATCGGATCTCAAGTTCATATCTCTTTGCAATATCTTAAAATTGAGATATGAACTTCAGACTAAGGTACTTGGAAATAGAATTAAAATTGTTTGCAATATCTCTTTGCAATATCTAAGGTACTTGGAAGTAGAATTAAAATTGTTTGCAATATCTCTTTGCAATATCTAAGGTACTTGGAAATAAAATTAAATTTGTTTGACCAAAATGTATTTTCCCAAGAATAGTCTGAAATTGTGGAAAAAATATCGATTATTGATAATGTCCTTATTGTGTTTGCTATCAGTGGGGCGTACGAGTAAGCTAGATTTTTGTTCAAAGTATGATGAGAAAGATGGGTTTTCACGAGAAGTGAATTAACTTAATAGGTATGTGTATAATTAATGTGAAGTATCAAGTGTTTGTTAATGACAATAATATTGATTTACAAAACTCGGGTAGAGAATTGCAAGTTTGCAACATGTGTGACCTTCTATCTATGTACCTTTTTATCATGTGTCGGGTTTGTCTATTCTCTTGAAGAGACTAAAGGCTCGTGCGGATATCCATGGGATCAAGGTGTGTTGGGGAATACTTCCTCTAGCACATCTTTTATTTGTTGATGATTGTTTTCCATTTTGTAAGGCAAAGGAAAGCGAGGAAAATTTCTTCTCTAGTACTTTGAAGACTTACGAGGAAGTATTTGGTTAGACGATTAACTAGCAAAAGTTGAAGATATTTATTAAAAAGATTACAAATGAGGCGACGAAAGACACTTTAAAGCATATTTTCATGTATCTAATTCACCATCATGAATTAAAAATGGCAGCAGAGGACGCTAATTCACCATCATTTGTAAAATAATTTTATTTGTATTTGTGTCTATGTAAAACTATCTCCTACACTAAAATTACAATGAAAATTCAAGGACAAGAGGGGGAACTTTGTCCAGGTCCTCCAAAATAAAAGGTTGGTTCTTGTACATCTTCATCATTAAAAGCACTATACCAATTAGGTTCTTGAGAAGCTACATTTATAGATTCTGGATATTTAAGCATAAGTGAATTATCCTTAATCCTTATATTACGCATATAACATGCATGACCATATTTACCATCTGCCAAATGTCCACTACCCATCTGAGTTTTTGTGTGGGGAGATTTTTTGACCTGTGAACTAAACACTTGTCCACCCCATTGAACCAATGTGGCACTATGTTTCAAAGAGGTAAATAATTCAACAGGCCAATAACCTATAGGTATGTCATGACTCTCTTTAAGCCACCAATGCCCTAACTCATCCTAAAATCACAACAAAGGAAAAAAATAAATTAATAAACATCTAGCTATGAAAAAAAAAACATCATATATGCATATGTGATGAAATGAATATATAATAAAATAATTTTGTTATAATTACCAAGAATATTCCAATATTTAATTCATATTGTGTGCCAGAGTCAGATGATATGGGGTTTATGCCACCACCAAGAGCAACTGTGTTGGATGTTTGCACAAATCCTGAGCAAGTGAGATCAAAACATCCTGTTGACTTATATGAATCTTTCTGCATCAGAGTAAAATTTTAAAAAAAAATATGTTTAATTAATTCCCCCTTCAAATTTGTGGTTATACTACATAACAACTAAGATTTAAAATTACTGACAAGTTTTTTTGACATGATTGATATTTCAATTAAAAAAGCACTCACCGTCCAGTAGCTAAATAGTCTAGTGTCATGGTTACCATATAACCCTGGATTCACCTAAAATCAACATAGAGCATTTGTTATGTTCATCTGACTTGTACTTAAACATTATTCTTCATTATATTATTCTCATGTATTACAAAATTTACTGCTTAATTGAGAATTTATATCATATAGAACATGTCTGAAAACTTTTACTTAAATTTAAAATCATTTGATATGTTATTGAGATAATTCAAAATTGACATTGTTTGATAAAATTTCGTAAGTCATTAATCTTGATTTATTTTGATGAAATGTCGAATAATTTTATATTTACTTAAAAATTTATAAACATGATAAAAAAAATATACAGGCTTTCATTTTAATGGTGATTATGCACTCTGTTAGTCAAAATAGTATCTGACAAGAACAAATGCTCCTATTTCCGATCAATAAGCATTAACCCTGCACGCTTTAACTCTTCAAGAGCTCCAAGACCATGGCGTTAAAGGAAACATTTTAACGTCGGATAATATTTTGACTATCAAATTACACAATTACAGACTACTTTGTATTTTCGCTAATTTAAGGACTATTTGTTACCCATTCAAGGAGAAAATGACTATTTGCTCTATATATAACTATCTGAGAAACAACAAAGAAAGCACTAACCATCCAACCTGCTTCAATGCTTTCAAACTCATTACCATTTCCAGCCTTAAGCCAAATTTGGGCAGTGGTGGAATCATCTGGTAGGTCAATCTTTGGATTCCAAACATTAATATCTGCTTCTGCACCATTAAAATTTGATCCTGATGCTGCAAGATGTACTCCCTGCATGATCACATCACCATAACCAACTTATATATTAAAATGTTATTATTACTAACATCATCACTAATTCATCATGCCAAAAACTGTCCACTTGAAGTTTCTTGAAACTAAAGGTAACACTTATAACCATTCATTATGATATGAAGCACAGACACTCCTCGGATTAGGTGTGTCTCGGTGTCGGATACGTGTCGTGTCCGACACCGACACGACACTTGTAATTACACTGAATTATGCATTTTTTTTTAAATTATTAGCTATATCGGCGTGTCAGTGTCTATGTCATGTCCGGTATCCGTGTCTGTATCCGTACTTCATCATGTTATTAATATATAGTAGTAGAAATGTTAGAACTTATTTATAAAAAAATGTTAGCACGTTTAAACAAGGTTTTGAAGTGTTGTCCACAACCACTGATTAACAAATCAAAGTTAGATATTGTAATATGTGCATACATACTAGTATATCAACAAAATTAATCATAAAATATACATACCGAATGATCTTCTGAAACAACGTTGGAGGAACCACTGAGTTTGGAGAAATTCGAGATTGTGGTGTTTGTTGAATTCACAAATGATGATGACTGTTTTAATCCAAAACGGTCTAGCGAAGCAGCTCTCAATAAGTCTTGCTTTTGAATTCTTCGAATGGGGACGGTTCCTTTTGGACACCTTCCACTTTTATGCCATGTTTGTGACAACTTAAAGTTTTTTTTGGAAGTGTATTTTCTGCTTGAATGTTGTGATTCTTTAAAAAATGTGGGTATTTTCTGTACAAACGGTTCATTAAATAAAAAGATTAAAAAATTGATTAGTCTAAGAATAATGAGAGAAAATATCATAACAACAACAAGTATTAAGGAACACGGGAGTATTGAGTAACAATAATGCACCTGAATTTTGTGGTTTTTTAAGGCCGGATGATCAAAAGCAGGTTGTTTGTAAATGTCAACGCAATCAATAATATCTCCATTTTCACTCTGCATAAAAAAGTAGTTTCTTAAGTAGCACTTCAAATTCAAATACTTTAAAAAATAATGTTGAAAGAATATAATAGGTCGAAGTGTTAATCCTTATTCTTTGTTAAGTAGTTTAGCGATTAGAAATTTACTTTTATGATTAATAAATGAGAAATATGAGATTCAAATCATGAACACAACATAGTGTAACATCTTTATCAATTGAATAATGGCTACCAAAATCTGACTCAAAGATCTAAAGCAATAATGTTACATAATTGAGAGAGATGTCCAATGGAAGTTTCACAAAATATAACAAAAGTTATTCAAATAACGTATAAACATGTAATAAATTGGATATATAAATGTACTAAAAAAACGGATATATAACTTTATTCCCTCAAAAAATAATGTAAAAAATTGGAATTTTACAAAATGGATATTCTTCAATGGAAATTGGGTGTTACCGAATTTCATACCTTGATGGTTTTTACTGCAGGCCTGTTATGGAGTTTCAATTTGGCTTCAATTTCAGTTTCTGAAAGTGATATTGCTCCTGCAACAAAAAATGCCCAAAGCAACAAAATTGCAACTTTGTATTTCTCCATTCTACTTTGATATCTTCTCTTCAATTCTCCTTAATTCAAAAGACCATAATACTTTATATATCACAAAGATATATACAAACATTTGTGTGTGTAAAATGGCACATAATTACTTGTTTTTTTAAGTCAACAAGTAATATTTTTCGTTGATATAGAATAGTCAATAATTCTTGACAAAAAAAAAGTCAATAATTATAGGTCTTTTCACAATTCAAATATAGTTTATGGCATTAACATGTATGGCTATTTTCTTTTTTACTATATTAACATGTATTGACTATTAATAATCTATAAACTCGGGCACTAATGGATCTAGTCGGTATTAGTGCACTAGTGGGCACTACTAGTTGTTTTTTAGTCGATAATTAATCTTTCTCGTTGATACTACTCCGTCTCAAAAATAAGCAAAAAAGAACAATAAAAAAATCTGATGTTTTTTTTATTAAAAATGTGAATGTTGTACATCATTTTTGTTTGACTTTTTATTTATTTATACTCCATCTGACCACATTTATAAAGAAGTTTTGTTTTTTTATTCATTAAATAATTGATGTATATCCATAGATATCAGTCATTTAATCAATCCAAAAAAGCAAAAGTTGTTTATAAACGTGACCTGATGGAGTATTTGAGATCAGAGTTATTAGAATATTTTATAATTTACTCCAAGAGTTTGGTCTAAAGTAAAAAGATAGGTTTTAGATCTAAAAGCTTCGATTTTGAGTTTCACTAATGTCGTTAAAGAAGTTTTTTTTTGACAAATTAAAGAAGATAAATGTAAATATATTTATAAGTATTTTTCGAACTATAATATCTTCTCTATCTTGACTCAGCCATCATCTTCTCGCTAAAATATATTCTCATAAAAGGAAGAAAAGAATAGTCAAGAAATAATTGGCGTTACTTACAGATTTATATTCATAGTTCTTTTCACAATTGAATCTAGCTTATGGCATTATTTCGTCAGGAAAAAAAAACTAGTATATCGCAATTTTTTTTAACATTTAATATGTTTTGACTATTCCTTAAAAAAAACATGTTTTGACTATTAACAGCTGATACATTTGGACACTAATAGATCAATAGTCGGTATTAGTAAACTAAATAATTGAGTTCAAATGGTTAACGATCTTTATCAATGACGAATCATTTGAGATAATCTAAGTTTGATTCTTTATTAACCAGACAATCTTTACTTCACGACCGAACTCTAAATTACCAGAAACTAGAAGGTTAACGTCAAATTTGTTTTTATCAATTATTAGTGCACTGATGGATCCCCTCGGCCCATAAAACAGTACCCATAAGAGTACAATTGGAATAATTAAAAGTACGGAAAAGAGATTGTTTGTACATCAAAAGAGCCAACAATATTATTGCCAAAGGTGGCTACTACCATAGAAACTCGTTTATCTTTCTCCAGATTGTCCACCTTCTAGAGTCAAAATGGCTCCTATCTCATCCATGTGCTTGTGTGTATTCTAGTCTCAACCCTTTCAACTATACTGCCTTATAGAACTACAACACCTTCGACCCATCATCACTAATCCTTAGATGTTCATTGGTGATTTAAATGAACTCTCCTTGGAAGTGATAAGAACATGGTGGTATCTTCACCATTTTCCATGCTGCTATTTTTGTTGATTTTCTCGACATATGTTGCTTGACCTTAATATAATTGGTGTCCTCTTTACTTGGCATCACAATATCATGATTGACGCCTTCTACCTAAAAAGTTATATTGTGGTGTGTTCAATATCCCTTGGCGCCTAACATTTTTTGAAGCTTTTGTTGAGGTTCTTTCCCTCTCCATTTTGAAATCCTCCATTTTGGTGACCTCCCTCTTGCATGTGGTCCTAGATCTTTTTTTCTTCGAAGTTGCTTGGATTGACCACAATGACCACATGTATGTAGTTGAACATGTTTTAATGTCCTCAAACAACAATTCAGTTGCCGCCTTATAATGTAGATTTACAAATCAAAAGTAAGTATTTAGAGCTATCATATACACATAAAATCGTGCGACACTAAATCATTTCAAATTTCAACAATTAATATAGTTTCAAGTACGGAAAAAAGATTGTTTGTACATGAATTGACATAAATCATTTGAAAAAGTAAAATATGAATGAAGAGATAATATTGTTAGGATTAAGTTTTATTAATTAATTATCGAATGTCTTTCTTTAGTTGATTATATATTCCTCCTATTTCAATTATACCTTAATTGATCGCCCTTTGTACATCTCAATGCCTCAGAGATAACAAAAGATCCATTACATCCTTTAACTTTTGAAATTCCGCTTAGTTAACTTATAGAATGACATTACATTTTGATGGTGTATGTGATTGGAAATCTAGCCCAATGTGTTGCAATTAGTATCTACAAATGCCTCTACCCATTTCCCTTGTAATGAAATTCCATGTCTAACACTCCTTAAGTCAAAAGATCAATTTTGGATTGTAAGTCGGGAAAGTATTATGTTCTTGAATCGAAACACATGTAAAGATCCCTGATCAGTTAGCTCCCACACACCTACACATGCAAAGATCATACACGAATGTGAAGTGGCAAAGGCCAGAATTAGGTTTTGTTAAAATCAATACAAATGCAAACTTATCTGAGGTGGGTATTTAAGGATTAGGTGTTGTTGCTCGTGATGACAATGGTGAAGTGTTGGGATCTGCTACCTGGTGTGTCGAAGGTTTTGAAGACTCAACCACTGTTGAAGCTTTCGCCTTGTTTAAAGCTTTGTGTTTGGCTATTGATTGTTGTTTCACTAAGATCATTCCTGAGAGTGATTGTGAGGTGGTGGTGTCAAAGGTTTAGGAGAAATGGGAGGTCTCTAAAACATATGAAGGGAAATTAGCTCATAGGACTGTGCAAATGAAGTGTCACTTTGTCTCTTGTAAGTATAGTTTTACTACGAGGGAGGGGAATAAAGTTGTGCATGGGTTGGCCCAATTTGTGTTAACTAAACCAAATATTGTGTGGATGGAAACCGTGTCAGATCTGATCCAACCCATTTGTAATTTGGGAAGTTTTACCCTATACCCCAACAATTATACCTTCACCCCTACAAATTATAAAAAAAATCCATTATTACCCTTTTGTCATTTAACATTTACATTTTTTTTTCACCATCACTTTCAATATTTTTCCAAACTCGATGAGTTCACCCCTACATGACAATCTAATATGTATTTACCAAAAACCTTTTTCGATCATTTTCGGT
>Ga0315913_1009000_pt1 | contig 11754 bp, 11 predicted proteins | sample MpolsnodulesMG_FD_207736 | JGI IMG/M metagenome (GOLD analysis project Ga0315913, IMG submission 207736) | Medicago polymorpha root nodule microbial communities from Los Angeles, California, United States - small nodules | ecosystem: Host-associated > Plants > Roots > Nodule | place: USA... | reverse complement strand
TATCAAACTAAACACAATTCTAAACATCTACCCAGTCGATCAATCAACTGCATGTTCTGGAGCACAATACCAAAGGTGGCCAGAATCAGAAAACTTAGGGTAATACACCTTTCACCACAAAAAATGTTGGGGTTATCTCAGTATATGACAGGACCGTAAGATTTTCAATTTCTTTTTCAGAGTTGTACTAGCACTCATCAGACTCAATTGCTATATAGCACTAGAGCACTTTCAGTTTAGAATTTTAAGCATACTCGAGAAACTCAAGCAATCCATAAACACTCAGGCTTCTGGATATTGTTGAAGTTGGTCATGTGTTTACTGATGGAATGATAAGATGAAAACAATAAGATGAAAATTATAAACTCATACTGAAATATCATAGACCATAACATGACTTACAACAGAAGATACTGAACAATTTTTATGGATGATAACTGAAATTCATCTTCATTCCACTGTAAATTGTTGCCGCAGACAGTAAATCGCTAAGCTGATGAGACACAATGAAATAACCAGCATCTAAATTCTTAAATATTACATTACTCACAGCCAATCCTGCTGCTGCAATTTCAAGGGCAAATAAACTTCAGAGAGATATTGAAAACCAAAGGTGCTCAAAGCCTGTATCTCAGCCTTCTGCTTAGTCTTAACCATCAACGTCAGTTCCTCAACCCAACCAGGATTCTTCTTCACAAAATCTTCCTCCAACATGTCCTTTCCAGTCTTAATATCCTGCTCGGTCATTGGCAGCCTGCACTGCTCCGGTATCTTGTACTTGTCCAAATCACTAGGCCTAACCCCTAGCCACTTAATATCAGGGGTAGTCAAGTGAGAACTATCATAGGACATGTTCTTTGACCCACACCCATAAACCGATAGAATCTTCAATCCGTAAGGGTCACTGTCCACAAGCGCGAGAACTGGCAACTTTAACTCCATCTTCATCTTCCTCAAGAACAGCCTCGTCGAAACATCCGGCTGCCCCTTCGCCGTCACGATTATGCACGGAAACCTGTTGTAGAACCTATCTTCCGCCAACCTCATATAAGCTGCGTCCTTCTCCACCAAGAGAATGAACAGCGCGTCACTCTGCATATCCCCAACTCGGTCAATATTAGGCGGAATCGCCTTTCCCCCCATCCCCATTTTGGTGCAGTCAATCATATCTCCATTGTCGCTGAAAATCAACCTTCCTACAACCACCCCTTTCTCCGCCGCAACAACGTTGAGGCTTGAACGTGTGCAGCCCAACATGCATGAAACATCATCCAGAACCGTGTCAGATTGCATCTGATTCATCACAGAGAAGTTTGAGTTCAATTATTTAATTAAATTGAAGACATTTAAAGTTATTTAGGATTAGCAAAAACCAACAAAATAAAATCATAATAATCTATTCATTGTTTATATCGTTTGATGTGAAATTTGAGATCCTATTTCATCAAATCTCTCGCTTTTCATCCTAGGTAGTCAATCCCGGATAGCAGCGCGGAGTGGCTGACCACAAAAGTAGGTTTACCCTCAGCTTTTTTGTTAAAATCCTAAATTATCCTTGTTAAAAATAACTTACTAGGTTTTCTGCCCCACCGTTTTCAATTTCGTTCAGTTTTCATTTCACAAGTGCCTTCGTCGTGATTTACAAGAAAGCAAAAAATGTCAGATTCACAATTAAATTCAGTGGTTTCAATGTTCGAATTGTCTCCATAGACCATTACATGGCGCTGCCAACCCCATCCATTGATGTCTCTTACAGCAACTTCCTTGGTATGACACTAAACCCACTAATTGCAATCTTCAATTAAACTGTCTAAGAACAAAACAAACATGATATAAAAAGTTTTTTAAAAGGTAAATTAATTTCAAAATCTCTCCCCTCCCCTAAGTACCTAATTTTCATTTTATCTAGTAAATTCTATTAAGCACCGACACTTCAAATCAAAGGTGAATCTGATGTCCAAACTGTGTCGGTATTGAACGCACATGGTACTGACATATGTTGGTGTCGAACACAAACACCATACTAACACACACACAGTTGTATTCAATCAAATCCATTTTCTTAAATTATCATTAGTGCCTATGTGTTAATATGATATTGAATCAAATTAAATAGCTTCATAGTCTGGTGTTTGATTCAATTTCATATAATGCAATGCATAACCAAAACCAAACAAACTCAAAGTAATAGTAAATTTAAAAGACAAGAACAAAACCTGATCCTGGAAGAGCTTAACATCAGTATAAAACAGATCACGCTTAGTAACATGAATCCCTTTAAGACAAAGCTGATGAATAAGCTGAATAATCCTAGCAGTAATAGCAGTTTTCCTCACAGTCCCAATATTCGCGAAAGGACGAATCGACGATTTATCCTTAAGAACGATACGATCAAGTTCAGGAACATAAAGCTGATTCGCAGCAGAACGAGACGGAACATCGAATGCGAATCCATTACCGGAGAGGATAGAGTGAGCGATCTTGAGAACGAGAGATTCGATGTTGGATTGAACGGAGGAGAGGGAGAGATCCGCTACTTCGCGGCATGTGAAAGGGAGTGAGAGTTCGTCGAGGGTTAGGGTTTTGGTTCCGGAAGAAGATGCGGTTGAGGCTTTTAGGTTTTTGAGGATTTCGAGGATGATGGAGTCTGGTTTGAGTTTGTTTTTGAAGGGGAGGATTTCGTCGGTTGGTTCTGTACGGCGGCGCTTTTTGTTGTCTGCCATGGATGGATGCCGGAGGTGTGAGTGTGGGCGGGAAAGTGATTCTGGGATGGTTTTCCTTTTTGAGGGGTTTTGGAGTTGGTGAAGCATGTGCTCGCAAACAATCTCAACCGTTAATTGCAATCGAACTATCTAAACATCCACGTAATCTTCTACTATGTCTTAATTTAAAATTAAAATAAAACTGATCAATTATTTTTATTTATGATGAAAAAAGGTTAGGACTTAGATACTCTCTTTTAACATTTTCTCTATCGTGTACGAATTTTAAACAAAATACATTAATTTTTATTGACTAATTTTTGCTTACATTTTGGAACTGAGGAAATATGTATCACCACTTTAAGTGAAGCTCATTTTTAAACTATGAGACTCACTTTTATTTAAATCAACAAGAAAGTGAGTGATTAAAAACGTGTTGCTACCACTACTCTTTATTTATTAGACTTAGTGAAATTATTTAGTTATAAAATTACGTTTGAGTTCAAGAACAAGTTGAAAAAATGTGTGTAGGAAATCACCTTTAAAGCTATCATCTAAATGTTATATGATTCATAAACGCTATTTAATAAAGTTGACCGAAAAATTGGAGTGATTCTTGAGCACTACTCTTTAATTAAATATTGTATTTGTGACAACATTATTACTTCAAAAACTTTCTTTGTACCCTTTTTTCAAACTACTCATATAAAAAAGACTTAAATACATTTTTAGTCTCTTATCTTTATTTTGGATTCATATTTGTCTTTTATTTATTTTTTTTAAAAGAAAGGTGCTGATAAGTCAATTAATTTGTTTAATTGTTACCACATTAGTTATGTTCATTCATCAAAGGTTAACGATGTTACCTATAATGTATATGACACGTATGCTAGCATCTCATTCTTTTTACTTTATTGATTCTCTTATAAATCAAAATTAAGGATCATCGAAACCTATATATCCTCGAATTCTTCACACAAAATTAGACATTGCAACCAATCTTCTTTCCCGTATAAGCAAACATGTCAAATTTACAAGATTCCTCATCAACTTTTTCTTTATAGAGAGAGTAGATCTAACACAAATTCGCATGAATTTTGTACTTTAAAACAAAAGTTTTATTTTTGGATTTCCCAGTGACTCAAGTAATTAGCAAGACCATTAACTTATTTTCACATGTTTTAATAAGAACTTTAATGCTGTTCACTTTTTACACACTCACTATAATTAAATCCTTTTTTTTTTTTTGAGAGAACTCACTAATTAAATCCTAATAATGGAAAATTGACTACTAGCAGTAATTTGAAATATTCAAAGCACGACTTCCCAAAGAAACAAAGACACCGAAAAATTAATTATCGGAGTAATCAATCATTTCATTATTATTGGCTTCCCCTTGTCTCGTTCATACAAAATTCCCATGGCGGCCTTCACCACCCGCCTTACCACGCGCGCGTCCTTCATCTCTTCCGTCGCAAGGCGCTACCTCTCCTCCGAGCTCAACTCCCACGCGCCGCCGTTTACCTCCGCGCCATTCCGTCTTGTTGCTCCACGTGGTGAAGATCAGAAGAACAGTCACGTACGGTGGGTCTTCCTCGGTTGTCCTGGCGTCGGTAAAGGCACCTACGCTAGCCGTCTTTCAAATCTCCTTGGTGTTCCGCATATCGCCACTGGTGATCTCGTTCGTGAAGAGCTCTCTTCATCTGGTCCACTTTCTTCCCAGGTTTGAAAACTTCTTCTTATTATTCTCTCTGTGATTCGTTTTTTGCTTTGAATTTTGACTCCTTTATTTCTAACTTTTGATTCGTATCTTATTCTTATCACACGCAAAATTAGATAATTATTATAATTCTTTGAGATTATTTGAATTTTCATTTTGTTTTACTTGATTAGCTCTCGTGCACAGGTGTAAATGAAAATTTAGTGTACTGCAATGATTTACTTTAAATTGAGTTATGATGATTGAACTTAAGTTGTTATTGAGCTCCCCATTCCTTGGTGGAACAAGTCTTGCTACTTGCCTTCCGACCAAACTATGGATTACTAGGGACCCTTCCCTAGGATCTGGAGGGTTAACACTCAAATTAAGTTACTATTATTTAAAAAATCGGAGCTTTGCTTTGAAAATCATTGTATGTTTTGATAAGAAGTTGCAAAGTTACAATTATATAAGTTAGTTTAATTGGTAAGAATGAAATTAATATAATTCTTGTTATGTTTTTCAACATATCTCACTTTGTATTTCTGTCGTTTTATGAGTGACTTTTGGTTCCTAGTGTTCTTCATTGTAGTAGTGGTAGCTATAAAATTTATTTTTTTTAATTAAAAATTATGTGATTCCATAAACTAAATTGCCCTTTCTGGAGATAGTGGCAAGCAAAGCTGGAGTATCATATTCATGAATGGTTTTTGCTTTTGGGGGACTCATTTTTATTTTTTTTATTTTCATTTTATATAAAGGCATGTTATGAGTTTTTTTTTTTTTTTTTTTTAAATCGAGAGAATTTACCACCAGGCACCAGCCGTGCTTGTCAGTGTCCCCAAAGCATGACAGGTTGGGCAAGCCTGTTTAGCTTATTGGAAAATACCCAAGTGTCACGTGCGTTTATATAAGGGAGAGACACCCTTCACCTAGAGGTGTCAAGGGGCTTTAAAGTTTAGGCCCCAGCCCACATAGTAAGGGGGCTTGAAAATTTACAAGATTAAAAAGCCCACATTCATGCAAGCCCACAAATATAAAAATCAAAAGGCTCCAAAGCCCCAAAATTTCTATAAACATTTTTTAAAAAAAAAATAACTTTTTTTTAGTGGAAAAAAACTTTTTTTTACTGGATTTTTTTTTTTACCATAATTTTTTTTTTACCTTTATAGTGGGGCTTTTTTAGGCCCACAAATAAATAGATTTTAGAGTGGGCTTGGCCCCAAATATTTTGTTCAATTAGGGGGCTTTAATTCAGTGGGCTTGTTGAGGGCTTTTTTAAGTGGGCTTTGAAATTTGGGGCTCTATTGACACCTCTACCTTCACCTTACATGTGTGCTCACTTTGTAAGGATTAGTTAGGACAAATGTATAAAAACCTAATATAGGCATCTTGATAGCTATAGTCTCATGTATGGTTAGGTTTTGAAATCCATGTGTTTAGCCAGGTAGGAAGAAGGTTTTCAATTCGGTCATGTGGGGAAAAAATCCAAGTTTTAATTCTTTTGATTTTGAGCCAATTAGGGTAAACATCCTAAAACCAAACTGTCCTCGAATGGACATACCTCCCTAGATATCAAATGGCTATATGCTAGTTGTTTGGTTTGAAGAAAAAGATTAGTTATTATAGTTGAGTAGCATCATGTATCTCAATCTAACTTAAACCTTGAGCTGAAAATGAGTGTTTCTGATGCACTAATTTGATACTCACCACTTTATGATTTGATTGTATTTGTATCTCAGCTCCTTTAACCATATCTATACTATTTGTTATATGACTAACAACTTATATGGTGTTCTTGCCATCTGTTAGTCGGTAACTTCTATTAAGACATCTGTGCCGCGTGTATTTAAAATTGATATTTTCCGGCTTTCTTGTTCCTTAATAAATACTTCATCTACTAATATCACTGTGTTCTCTTGATTGATGTTGGATTTGTGGCATAGTTATGTAATTTTAATTGCACGTGACTGTATTTCTTATGTTATTGGGTAAATCTACATGTCCTTCAAGCTAGCAAGTCTTTAAATTTGGAAGTTTAAACTTTAACTTTCTTCAAAACCAAATAAATTTTATGAATATCGATTGCTTCTCCTTTTTAATGTTTTGGTTTGTAAGTGATTAGGTAATAATTATTAAATGTTTTACTGTTCTTAGTTGCTTAACGATCAGCTGAGTGAAAATGGTTGCTGTGCTTTGATAAATATTAAATACTGTTGTTATTTCAATTTCAATATCACAGTGTAACCTGTTCTATTAGTTGTCCCTTTACTGGAGTACTATGATTATTTTATGTCCATTGCACCAGCTCTTCTGCTCTCTGATGTGTAATGTTTGGTGTCTTACAGCTATCAGAAATTGTAAAACAAGGTCAATTGGTGTCCGATGAAATTATTATAAATTTATTATCAAAGAGACTCGATGGTGGGGAAGCTAAAGGTGAACTGGGATTTATTCTTGATGGTTTTCCTCGAACAATAAAGCAAGCAGTGAGTATATCTTCAATTTGGTAAAGTGTATGTCACTCACTATAGGCACTCCCCTATTTTGTTTGCAAAATATTTCACAAGAATACAGAAAACAAAAACGTTGATAGTAGATTCTGATACCCGAAAAATGTAATATCCAATTAAAAATAAATGAACAAATTTTGCCGATTTGGATAATAAGGCACCTTATTTAGGTTTCTTTAATTCCCTACCTAATCAGCTCGTATTTGTCATCTGTTTTTTTTTTTAAATTCTAAGTAACTGAGGTCTCACCTGGTGTTCTTTTTATATCAATGTGTATCCACTCTTTGTGGTTGTCCCATGATGTTTTCTAAACTTCGTGCCGTTTTAAACAAGCAAACTTATTTTCTCTCCTCGAAAATCTGTTATGTACTGGAGTTGCCTTTCTTTTTTTATGCTCAGGAAATATTGGAAGGGGTAGCTGACATTGACTTGGTTATCAATCTGAGGCTTCCAGAAAATGTACTGCTTGAGAAATGCCTTGGCAGGAGGATTTGCAATCAATGTGGGGGAAATTTTAATGTTGCTTCTATTGACATTAAGGCCGAGAATGGGATCCCTGGAATTGTCATGGCTCCGCTTCTTCCACCTACAAATTGTATGTCAAAGCTCATTACTCGATCAGATGATACTGAAGCAGTTGTCAAAGAAAGGCTTCGAATATACAATGAAACGGTATTGCTGCATTGTTATATCATAATCATATTCATCATCAACATTATTGTCATTTATAGCACTTCAGAGGAATAGATGCTTTTGTGACCTCTTATTTGAAGTTTTACATTTATTTTTATGTGAAGTTGTATAAAAGTTGATGCTTCTAGTTACATGTTGCTTATAATTACTCTGCTGTGAATAATGTTCACGTCTTTTCTAACTGGTTTAGGATTGATTTTCTATTATGATTGCAGAGTCGGCCTGTGGAGGAGTTTTACCGCAGCAGAGGAAAATTATTGGAGTTTAACCTGCCTGGAGGAATCCCAGAATCTTGGCCAAAGTTGCTACATGCTCTTAATCTTGATGATTATGAGGATAAGCACTCTGCTGCAGCATAAAGATATAATAAGAATAATGTACCATATTTCATTCTTTGCATGCATATAATGTATGCTTGGCAATTTTGCAGGAAAGAAAACCAAAGAAAAGGGATTTCTCTATTAGTAGTAGTATTTTCAACCAATACTGATATTGGAAGTGTTGTAATCTGATAAAAACTGATAGGGTTGGGTTTTCTTTCCTTTTAAATCTGGTTAAATGGGTAGGATTTCAGTGCTTTTGAAGTTATTGTGCGGTGTGAGGTAATCTTATTGCTTCATAGATAGTGTGGGCTGTCAATAAGCTTCAATATATCTGGTGCATCACTACTGTATAGTTGTAACTTGAATGCAAATGAACTAATTTATTGCATTGTCAAATACTTGAGCTTTATGGGAAGCTTTTACAGAGGTAAGTTCAAGAAAACATGTTTCATGATGTTTCACTTATAATACTTGTTCACCGACTCTTTTCTTTTGTTATGCTCACTGTACGCATGATGCATGTATGCATGTAGGGGGCATATCAAGTGGGAGTTGTTAACATGAGAGATGAGACGATAATATAGTAGTCATTGGATCAAATTAATGGTTTTAATTATATTCATATTTGTATGTGTTGTCCGTTCTCATCTTCTTTCTTGTGCCTATGATTTTTGCTTCTCCCTGTTGTCCTGTTCTCTTCCATTCAATATTTGAAAGAAGAGTCGCAGATCCAGTCTAACCCGCATCATATGAGCTACCGAATTGCTACCTTCTACTGATATTTCTTCATGGCAGGGGCTTATGTTCATTCCTCCTAAGTTCTTGTGACCCATGAGAATTACCTTTTCATTTGGGGGAATTATGTTCATTAGCTGCAACAAAGGGAGCACAATACAATTAGAAAAATGTTAAAACATTAGGAAGGAAAATTCCATGCTAGTCATACGCTTCAGTTGGCCTATGTTTGAGTTTCCTTAGTTAATTGATTTTTATCTTATTAGTTGTTCCGTACCCTCTATTTGGATTGATTTTTGTAGAACTGTTCTGTTTCTCAATATGTAAAACTCGGAAATGCTGTGTATTGTTCTGTTTCAACCCAAGCATTGTTCGATGCTTCCAATATCCGAGTGGCTTTTGTCTATTGATTCAGCGCTTGTTTGATCTTCGCTTGGCGTTCCTTCATGCACCGTCATGGTGAGATGAAAGCACCAAATGGAACAAGGGATGCAGTATACTGTGTTATTGTTGTATTACTCAATAAGCTCAACTTCCGCACTGAAAATGGAAGGCAATAATATGAACACAAATTCTCAAGTAAAGAGAAAAAGAGGATAGTTGGAATCACATCATAAAATTCCATATACTACCTTCACATCTCTCACCCTTATAGCGATCACCCCCACTCATAATCTTTCAGCATTGTGTTAGTTACCGTTCTTCTCCCTCCCTTTTTAGTGCCCGTTATCCCTCAACACAATTGGAAGATTCTTCTACCACGTGTCCCATTCATCATTGTTTAGCATTTGTCTTCATTAAGTTCTAATGGAAAACTAACTAATTTGACATATTTTAAAACTAATTTGACATATTCAAAGCACAGTGTGGTTGTGAATTGCGATGTTATATGTCTGTTGTATGTTGAATAAAAAAGTTGACGATGATACGTCAAATTGTTCAACGGTGTGAGTGACATTCATTTATAAATAAGGTATTTCCTGACAATAAAAAAGTCGACGATGATACGTTAGATTGTTCAGCAGTGTGAGTGACCATTCATTTATAAACAAGGTATTTCCTGACATGCTTCCTGCTTATAGGAAAATGATAGATTATGAAAAATATCATGAACATTATGAGGAGCGTTGGTATGAAGACTCGACACATATATGGTTTGTTTGTTCATCAGTCATGAAGTTCTGATAACTTAGACTTTTCAAGATCATATAATTGTAACGAGCAATAGAAGCAAAGGTATACCAATTTTTCGGATGCAAAATGTATCCTTGATTATCGGAAAAAGTTGTCAACGGAATCCTAACACACTTTTTTTAGTGTGATGGTGTAGGACGAAAAAACTGGCCACTTTTTCCCAACATATTGACATTTGATGCAACATACAATATTTTTTTCCAAGTAGTTTAGTGGTTACGATAAATCCACTTCTTAAGATGAATAAATGTGGTGTTCGAAATTCAAACTTATATTATGCGTTGTTTCTACCTACCGAGTTAAACTCACGGGAACTTTAATTGATACATTCTACACTTGTAAAATCAAGCGGAAGTTGTAAATGACTCATTCTTTTAAGGCTTATTTATATGTTTAGTCCTTGTAAATAGTGGTCACTTAAGTTTTGGTTCATGAATTTGTTAATCCTTCCAAATCTGTCATTCAAATATTAATCACTTGACTTTTAGTCCCTCAACCCATTTAATGATAGATATGTCACTAAATTGTTGATTTGGCAAAAGCTGATTGGTCAAGTCAGTTGCTGCCTCATAAAAAGCTTATGTAAACGGACAAAAATGCCAGTGAGGCTTTCAGACAAGCGTGAAATGACCAAAATGCCTTTGTGTTCATCTTCTCTTGAATATTACTTAATATTAATAAAAGGTGGTCTGATTAGTGCAAAACCCTAACCCTAATTGCAGCCCTAACCCACTTTATGCTTTGTCACATATCTTAAACCATGTTTTGGCGCCATACATCTTAGCCCTAGTGACACAACCTCCTCATTTATTACGTCCACACACATCACAATCTGCTTACCTTGATTATTGCACACATGCTTACCCCAGCCGCCTCTGAAACATGAAAACACGTTAAAATATGCATTAATGCATTTATCTGCTCAAACTATGTTACCTCATAGAAATACCAATTATGCGCCAACTGTACTCAACAACCCTTGCTCATTAATGATGTTTGAGGGGCTCAATGTGATAAGAGCAGATGATGGGAGAATTCCATTTGCTTATCCTCGATAAGTGCTCAGTTGTGTGCTCAAGATGATAAGTTGGTTTGGTGGGAGAGCTTGCAGCTCATACACTCATTAATACGCAGATTTTCAACTGCATTTTATGTGCTCAATGTAAGTTTGTCTTACAATGCCCTTGACATCTGATTAATTACACACCATTGAGACACGCAACTTATAGACAACATTTATTTCTTTGTCTCAAGGCCAAATCGAATTGCTCAACTCCTATGATCTATTCCTATAAATATGAGTTACTTTGAGTTTTGTTTCTGCCATTCTCTCAATATACTTTAAGTTCATATCATAGTGCATCCGAAACTATCACGTTAGAAAGCCAATCTTGCATACTCACTCATGGCAAACAAAGGTCAGTTTTCATGTTTTCATGCATGGTTTTGTTTATAATAAGACATATCTTCGTAAATACTGATGATGTTGTTGGTTTGTAGGAAAAGCTCCAAAGCTAATAAAATTTCATGAGATTGTTGGCGGAAAAATTCAGTTCCAGATCCAAGGTAGAGTGCTTAACCTGTGGACTACTCCTGATCGTTTCAACACAACTGAAGTTGGCATGATGCATATGAGGTGGATGCTGAGGTAACAGAGTCGATCTGTAATTGATATAAGGGATTTAGATACGCGCATTGCACTTTACGGTCTACTTCATGTTTTATTTTCCGTATACAGTGATTTAATTCAATCTGTTTTGCTTTGGTTTTGTTGTAAGGCGTGAAAATTCATGCAAGTGTGAGAAAGCATATGTTACCTATGTTTAAGGATCACTTTGAAGAAGGGTCGATTTATGTCATTGAAAAGCTAATGGTTGCCCAAAATGATCCAACTT
>Ga0315913_1008994_pt1 | contig 11760 bp, 10 predicted proteins | sample MpolsnodulesMG_FD_207736 | JGI IMG/M metagenome (GOLD analysis project Ga0315913, IMG submission 207736) | Medicago polymorpha root nodule microbial communities from Los Angeles, California, United States - small nodules | ecosystem: Host-associated > Plants > Roots > Nodule | place: USA... | reverse complement strand
TAGTGAAAAGCTTGTCTTTTGTGATAGATTAAGAAGGATGGAATAACAAGGCTCGTGGTGTTACCCCTTTATCCCCAGTTTTCTATATCCACTACTGGGTCAAGCATCAGTGTTCTGGAGCAAACGTTCAGGTACTATGTAGTGGCACTTCGTGAATACCTTACATGATTTAGAGAAATATTGTTTTTTGTAAGCAATTTAGAGATTATTATTATTAACTGATATTATTTAATTTTCAGGGAAGATGTTTATTTGTCTAGGCTTCCTGTTTCCATCATAAACTCTTGGTATCAAAGAGAAGGTTATATTAAGTCAATGGCTGACTTAATTGAGAAAGAACTCCAGAGTTTTTCTGAGCCAAAGGAGGTGAATTTTATTCTTGTATTGAATACGTTTTTTTTTTTTTAAAACTCGGTGTCCGGCCCAAGAACCGACTAATCCGAGGGGTCCAATCCCACCGTCCACTTGTATTGAACTCTTGTATTGAATACGTTGAACATGGTTATTGTAACCTCCATAATTAATTTTTTTCTATGGGCCTGTTAGTAGGGCTTACAAAATTTAAAGGTTATACTTATATGATGTATTTTATTCCAATCTGAACCGTGGCATACCAATTTTTTTCTTTCTATTTTTCAGGCAATGATATTTTTTAGTGCCCATGGTGTTCCTGTTAGTTATGTTGAGAATGCTGGGGATCCATACCGAGATCAAATGGAGGAGTGCATCTTCTTGATCATGCAGGAATTGAAGGCTAGAGGAGTTAGTAACGAGCACACTCTTGCTTATCAGGTTTGTTTTGAAATCTTTCAACTTGCTTTTCTACCATCTTCTGTCTGATTTGAGCTTGAGCAGAGCCGGAGATGTACCGTTCAATTAATATAGCTGGCTTGTATTCTTGCTTTCCTTTGGTTATTTTTTCCCTGTATCTGACATTTTTATTGGATGGATTGCCAGAGTCGAGTGGGCCCTGTACAGTGGTTGAAACCGTATACAGATGAAGTTCTAGTTGAGCTTGGCCAGAAAGGTGTGAAGAGTCTTTTAGCTGTTCCAGTGAGGTACACTATATCATTAGCCTTTTACTATGATAGCGTATTGGTTTAAAATAAATATAGTCTTTTCTAGATTTAAAATAGTCTCTTCTTCTATCTCAGCTTTGTGAGTGAGCACATAGAGACTCTTGAGGAAATTGACATGGAGTACAGGGAATTGGCTCTTGAATCTGGCATCAAGAATTGGGCACGTGTCCCGGCTCTTGGTCTCACCCCTTCCTTCATTACAGATCTTGCAGATGCAGTGATAGAAGCTCTTCCATCGGCAGCAGCAATAAATGCCCCTACCAGCACCTCTGAAGATATGGATAAAGACCCGGTTAAATATTTCGTCAAGATGTTTTTTGGTTCAATTTTGGCTTTCATCTTGTTTTTGTCGCCCAAAATGATAACTGCATTCAGGAATCATGTCATTTAGAAGAATACCACCTGAATTTGATTTCATAGATGTTAATGCTACTGATAAGAAATTTGTATACTTCATTTTTTTTTCCTTGGTTTTACTCCTTTCCGGATATAATTTATACATCACAGAGGTATGAAGCAGAAGTGATTGTCGTACTTGGTAAAAATGAGAACTTTCATGTCATCTTGGAAATACTCACATAAAGAACGACCCAGACAATTTACCACTTGTACTAATCTATACAACTAATAAATTGCAATTTCTGTTGTTCTTGCAAAGATTTTAGTACAATGACTGTATGTATGTTGTAAATTCGCTAGCGCATATATATGCACAGGAACATGTATTTGTTTAAATGGCATTTTGAAAAACATACACAGTCAACCTTTCTAGAAACTTCCATAAACCAATTTCATTTCGTTTGTTCAACAACCTTCTAACTACCCAAATTTTCACTCCGCAACAAACCTTATTTGAATCTTCAATTTACTATTTTTGCATGAAAATCCAGTGAATATTTTGGTTTATTGTTAGTGGTTATGGCAATTGTTAATGAAGATGTTGAACAAGAATTTGCTCCACAGAAGAAGAAACCACTTTCTGAGGATGAGAAAAGGTAGAATTTTTGTTTTTTAATGTTATGGTTGCAGTGGTTGTGTTTTGAATGTTGTTTGTTTGGAAAATTGAAGAAAGAAGAAAATTGTGGCTGGGAGTTTGATGAAAGCTTTGATTAGACCTGGTGGTCGTGATTCTGGACCTTCAAATAGTGACCAGGTTTGTTTCTGCTCTGTTAGGTAAAAAATAGTGGATAGCTGGTAAGCTAGCTAGATGAGCTTAGGATATCTGATAAACTAGTTGATTGAATTCGTAGTGTTTTGTAAAATTAGTGGCTGAACTGGCTGATAAATATGAAATGACATAAAAAAAGATGTGTAATTAATATTTTTTTTGATTAAGATAATAGGGGTAAAATTGAGAGAAAAATTAATAAGCTATAAGCTACTTACTTGAAGTAGCTTACAAAGAATGCTATGGCTAGTAAGAAAAAACTATAAGCTCGTGAGAAAAAGTTCATACCAAACAGGGCGATTTTGATCATTTGAGCTTATAAAATATCCGCTATAAGCTAACAATTGTGTCTGGCCAAAGAGAGCCTTTAGGTGTTCCAACTACACATAGATTTCAACACTTGAATATCGAGGGTAATCACATTTAAATTCGTGGGTAAATTCATGGGGTATTAATCAAATCTAACACTTTATTAGCTACGTGTCTGAGCTGTGTTAACTATTTAAAAAGTAGTTGAATTTAGTTATCCTAAGTTGATGTTCAAATAACATTTCTGTTTTGGAATATATATAGGTAAGCTAGAAATGGTTTGGTAATGTGATCAATAATTGTAAGTATGTAATGTATTATATAGTGGATTGATGTTTATAGAAATATATGCGATGTAATACAATATCATGTCACTCAGGTTATCTATCACTGCACAATTCGAACTTTGGATGGAGTAGTTGTGGAATCTACATCTGAACATGGAGGTAGGTGATTTTAACCCGCAAAGGGACCTTATTTGGTGTCTTTTTATTGGATGAGTGACTGTGACGATAGTTAGTTCTGTTAATTGTCTTGCATTTTCTTCTGAAAAGCGACTGTTTTTTTATATTGGAGAGAAGAAGATACTAAAGGGAGAAGAACAAAACATTAGAGAGAATAGAAGAAAATAGGAAATAGAGCATTAAAGAGAAGAGAAACAGAGTAGAGAACATACTGAAGGTGTTGATGGAGGTTATTGTTGTTGCTGATGTTGAGATGGAGCAATCGGCGTTGCAGGTTAGAAGGAGAATAGCTATCGTCGCTGGTGGTGAGAAACCCTATTTTTTGGGTTCCATTCCATCTGTTTTTGAGAGAGAGCACTTCCAGTCCAGCTTTATATATTTGTATGTATTTCTTATTTTATTATTATTATTATTATTATTCTTTATAATGAAATATGTGAAACGTGGATTAATAAAAAGCTAAAAAAAATCCTACATATGTATCGAATGAAGTATCAATTTATTTAACCATATTGGGGGTATAAGTTAGCCGTATCGGTTATTTTTTTATTCTTTTTTTAAAATGTTAATTGCCCGATACTTCTCTGATACGCGTATCGGGACGTATCGGTATCAGATACATGTCAGACACGATTCTTCGCCATTTTTGACAGGTCATGTCCAACATTTTGTACAAGAAATGTGGATTTTGTTATGATTACTGACATGCATAAATTTGTTTGTACTATAATTTCTCTCTTCATAGTCATTCAAAGACCTGGATATTATCCTTTGTATTATTAGTTGTATTTGAAACATGTGCTTTTTGTATTTTAGATTATTTTCCTCGACCAAGATGTTGAGCATGTGAAATTGCTTGCTGGAAATATATCACAGGTGAGGAACGTGCTTGGAGATGGGCGCCTGATAAAACGTCGGATTCGTGATCGAAAAGGTGTGGATTAAGAATATAGTTATTTACTAGTAACACTTACTAGGAGTACAGAGATATTGGGAGCCATCATGATTTCTCTTTTGCAAAAGAAATAAATAAAAAGGAAACAAATAGAAAATAATGTTTTGGAAAATGCCTGGCTCATGCTTGAGTTATGCTGTCAAGATGCTCCAATGATACAAAATCTGTATTTACCTTTCCTTTTCTCACAGTTTTCATTCTTTTTATTTTTGTTAAATGGTATGTAGGGAGATGGAGCCAAATTTTTAATCTTATGCTTACATTTACAAAGTTTAAGTACCTGTTGATTATTTATGTTCAGTTCTTTTTTAATGATATTGTATTTTGTTTGTAAACAATAGGTGATTTTCCAATGGATTGCCCCCTTCATGACAGTCTACTTCATGTTCATTACAAGGGCACTGTTCTCAATGAAAAAAAGAGGATTTCCTATGACACGAGTTGATAATGATTTTCAACCATTGGATTTCTGTTCTGGAGAAGGACATGTGAGTTTACAATTTAAGCATAAACAAACCAAGGTTCCATTTTACACTTATTATTTATTTTATCAAAGGTTTTGCGTCTGTAGCTTCCATGTGTGATTGTTTATTTAAAATGTCTGCCTTTCATTTTCATGCTCTTAATGCAAATATTGAGCATTTACACTGGAATCTCTTTTGTTTTTCTTTTCATGTACCAGATTGTGTGTTCGTCTAATGCTACCAGGAGAGATAGCTCTTGTCACATGTCCGCCAGACTATGCTTATGATAAGTTTCCAAGGTTGATAAATTTTAGGTCATAAAGCATTTTGCCGATCCCTGATTGAATATGTTCTTAATATTTAATGTTTAAATCCACTGTCATTCTGTTCTATGATGCTTCATGATACTATTGGCATGCTTCCTTTTTTTACCAGGCCTTCAAATGTCCTGGAGGGTGCTCATATTCAATGGGAAATTGAGCTTCTATCTTTTGAAATACCAAAGGTAATTTAAAAAAATCTTTAGTTAAATTCTAGTTATTTACCATAGTGGATGCTATATGTGGCAATTATAAGACCAACAAAAACGCTTTGCGGTATTGAATGTTTAGAGAAGTACTGACAATAGTTTAAACAACTTTGGCAGAAATTAGAATGCTGATATGTCATGTTTGCATTAATTTTTAAATTAGATTATTTTTTGTTTTGGTTGAGTTAGATGAAATACAATTGTTCTGTGATTTTGATCCATGTAAGTTATAGGAAATATCAGGTGATTAATCACATGTGTGAGATTTAATATTTTCTTCTGACAATAATTACACAAATTTATAACCCTTGACCCCTTTTGCTTTCTATTTTACATGTTTACTGAACTCATTAATATGCCTGATGCATTATGAACTTAATCACTATTACAGGACTGGACTTTAAAAGTATAATGAACAAAGCTGAAAATAAGCTGAAAATATCAGAAACACGGTATGCAAATGAACCTGCACAACTTTTGTACTTATGGAGTTGTGGTTGGTTTTCAGCTTGCTATTGCTGGGGCATTGATGGTACAGGATATGATTGCCAAACATGCTGTAATTCTTTACAGGGTAACAGGTTATTCAAAGAAGGAAAATATGAACTTGCAAAGGCTTAGTATGAAAAGGTATTTGTCTTTCTTTCTGCGGCGTGTGTTCCTATTTATTGCAGAGGTGTCCGAATTTTAGATGGTGCAATTGTGGGGGCTTTTGCATCCGGACTGAAACTATGTGTTCAAATCCACATAGACTAGAGACATAATCAAAGTAGTCCTGATAAGGCTTGAGAAATCCTCACATATTGAGCTAGCTTTTACGGTTTAGGTAGGCTGTTAGGCCATCGTACTAAAGCCTATTCTTGCTATGTTATCGGTAAACCCATATTTGTTGATTCTCCAGATGTTAGTCTCGGGCGTGCGGGTATTGGGCTACCCATATTTGTTCATGCTTTTCATATACTATGAAGGGTGTTCAAATCCAATATCGACTATAGATATGACCAAATTAGTCTTTATATCTTTTAGCTAGTTTTTGGAGTTGTATCAGGCCTAATGCGCAACTGATAAGATTTGCATTTAAGGATCATAGTAATTGAATTGTACTTAACTAAACAGCGGTGTAATGGCACACACCTCTGTCAGGGTGTAAACTGCAGTTGCTCCCTTGCCAAGGTCCTCAGCGTTATAATCTTTACATGGAGCATCAGCTAACCGCAAAATACTTCACGCACATTTTGAAAATTTACTTCTATTATCTATATTATTGTTCACAGTTCACACATTAACATATGTTCGTAGATCCCAAATAAGAGTAGGCCAGTCTGTTTGTCAGGTATTGACTAGTTACAGTGAAATCCGAGGTTAAAGTATAGCAGTGACCTAATTATTGTTTGGAAGGAAGAAAGATGAGATACATGTGATGGAATCTGTATATCAGAATTACACATGGGAAAATTTTATATTTAAGGAGTCATAAGCATAAGTATCAAACCATAGTCCTCTTTTCTTGTTCCATCACATATGCCCCATCTCTTCCTTCTCAACAACATTTACTTCACTGCTATTATTTAACCTTAGTTACCTATCACTTAATTTCTAAAATAATTTCTTAAACTCCTGTATAAGATGGAGCATCTAAATCTTATGCACAGAGCTTGTTAATAATATTCATGTGTAAGTCACCTGATGTGTCTACCCAATATATTATTAATAATAGTCTTAAAAGGGGAAGCATGTTTTCCTAACTTATGACTGGCAGATTGATTTCTGTTCATACTAAATCTTTCTCTATTTCATGATTGAAGAATTTGATACATCTGAATGTTGCTGCATGCTATCTAAAGTTGGGAGAATGCAGAAAGTCCATTGAGACTTGTAATAAGGTATTATTGATGGCCTCAGCCATCATGTAGCCTTTATTTATTTCATTGGAATAAAGTTAATAAACAGAATGCCATATAGCAATAATTGGTTTTTGTACTTTGAATTTCTAGAAGACGATTCATTGGCAAAGCAAGTTATTTAGTTTATCTATGATTAAGAAAATTCCAATTGTGATGGAGTTTTCTGTAATTTAGAAATATCAAAAAGACCTAATTGCTGAAGCCTGCATTATTTCAAACCCACCTAAACTACTGCCCTTTGTGATTCCTGTAATCATGGCTCCATGATTCCTACCATATATACTAAATAAAACAGATATTAATTACCTAATTATCGGATCCAGTCCAATCTATGCAAGGATATATTCTGTACATTTGGATTCTGACTGTTCCATATCTTAATTTTACCTGTCGTCGTGTGTTCTTCAATGGACCATTCAGGTTTTAGAAGCAAATCCTGCGCATGTCAAGGGTCTTTATCGTCATGGAATGGCCTACATGGGTAATGGAGATTTTGAAGAAGCAAGGGCTGATTTCAAATTGGTAAACCTTCATACTCAACTTTAGCTGAAAGAGCAGGTGAGATTGGAATCGCCAATCAGTCATTCTCTTATATATGCTTGAGATGTCACCAAAGGAAAGACATTATTTTAACACGAATGTCGATTAATTCGTAGGAAGTTGAGAAGAAAGCTCGGAAATAGTTTAAAGGACTATTTGACAAGAAGCCTGTAGAAATCGCAGAAGTTAAAGCTAATGATGATGAAAATCAAGTCACAAGTGAAATCCTGAAAGACGGTGAGGTACAGGGAGACTCATCAGATTGAACGAATTCAGAGGATTCACATGAAGCTACACCTGATGCAGATCGAAAGGGTTAGTTCTCTCTCTTACTTCTGGTCTACCGGGAGTAGAATTTTTTCATCTCTTGGGCTTCAAAGATGTATCATACTATAATTTAACTCAAAGATTGGCCATAATTCAATTTTCAAATGGAGGCATGTTACCAGGAATAATATTGTGCTCAGTTTTTTATATTATCTTACAGACTTGTAATATTTAATAAAATAAAGTTGTATGCATAATAGGCAATGAAAGTTGAGCCGCAGACACTGCAAAATGTAAATCATATGATATGTACTGCAATGAAAATAATGGATTTTGATCCTCTTATGGGATATAATGTTGGAATAGTTGTCAAAAAAATTTAGTGTTGTTAAAAATTAAGAGTGTCACTTATCCTAAGGTATGATAATTCTTTCAAGTGATAACATATCATTTGTGGTTATTTTATATGCTTATATGAGGCTTACTGGCTTTGAGGTCATTGATAATTTGATCTTTAACAAGATCTCAAAATGATGAACTTCGATCCCATATAGCAAAACAGAAAGGATGCAGATGCTGGATGTAGAGAATCTTAGTCTAAACAGAGTAAAATCAAGTAGAAAAAATTGAAACTTAGTTTTATGCAATACCTTGAGAATTACACATGCAAACACCTATCACCAACCATATACAATAGAAAAGAAAACTTTATTCAAACAATTTATGCGATAAGATAATTTGACACCACTAGATCAATATCATATGATTTACATTTTAACTTCATTAAATCGAACTCAAAATACAAATTTGAAATATGAATTTCTTATCTTCATCGGCTGCATGACTTATTGACTGCGTACAATCCAAATCCCTTATCGCCGCGTCTAAATTTCATCAATAGTCATGGCGGATTCATGATTTTGTTCTTTGTTTTTGTTGGCAACAGAAATATCATGAGACTTGACTAAAAAGAATCCAAAGGTATGACCAGCAACAGCAGCAATGATGATTCCTATATTGAAAGACATAACAGCAAGCATAACCAAGTAAAGGAAACTAATACGAAAAAAGTATATAATAGCCTGAATCAACCCTCCTTTGATATGATTTGTCCCTTGCTTGATGGTTGATTTGTTAGGCAAAAACTCAACAACCAATGCAAGGAAAAACACAAAAGATAGAGCTAAGATGTACATGGCAAGATTTTGATTAGGCCACCCAGAGAAAAGTACTATAGCATCTTTTCCCCAATAGAGACTCATGTGCATTTTCATGTCCTCCTTCATCATATGATTCATCTTCATTGATTCAGTGAGAGATAGAAGCTTGAGGATTAGTAGTTAGGTTTTCTTGCTGGATTTAACCTATTATAAAGAACCAGTTCTGGGAGATTGATGATATGAAAAATCATAAAAGGCATTTGTATTTATTTGATAATTAATAAAATTTTAACTTTGCTTGTGAGAAAAAAATAATATAACTTGACTAAAAAATTCAATATAAATTGTGCATTTATATTTGTTTATGAATTTAATTAGCTGGAATGCAATTCTTCAAAGATATTGATTTATTTACTGATAATTGTTGTAAACTTTGCAGTCACCGAATTTTTCCTTTTAACCCATGGTGTTATTGAAAAGGTAACTTAATTTGATAGATTTCTTAATTTTAAAAAAAATTATGAATCAAGCTACAATTTTTTTTAAAAATAAAGATGTATGGTCCTTTTTTTCTTTAAAAAACAGAGAATGTATTTTTGATGAAATAAATAGGGAATGTATGCCTTTTTATATATAAGATAAGATTGAACGAATACAAATAACGTAGGCATGTTAGTTTATAAAAACTAGTTTATATATACAATTGAAACGTCACATGAATTAAGTTAAACTAATTGTTATATACAAATGAATTAAAAAAAACATGTTTTATTTAATATTTTATACAATTTTTAATATAAATTGTATATGTTTACGACAATGATCCTTGTAATAGTGTAATTAATTAGTTTCAAATTATTAGCCATTTTAAAATTTTGAACATTATTTTTATTAAATGAAATGATATAGTATAAAATAAAATGCCACATCATAAATGTTAAAAAATATTCTTGTGTAAACAATAATTGCCACATCATAAATGTTAATTTTTTTGTGTGTGATAACCCATCGGTTCCCGGTGTAAAGGCCCCCTGTTAATCCAAGGTTTGACTGTGAGCTAAGTAAAATCTGACTAAAAATTGTTCCATCCAGAAATGTATGCCTTTTTATATACAAGCTTAGTAAAATCTAACAAAGAATTGTTCTCATTGTAAAGGGCCCCGGGTAATCATAGTCATCTTTTCTCCCGAACTATTCGTCATTTGGTGGAGTTCATTAACCACATGAGTTAAATTGTTTGGTTGTTAAAAAAAACATTTTTGTGGAAACAATAATGATGATATTATAATCAAGTGAGTGAATTGAAATGATTAACGAACTCTTTATAGAACAAATCGTTCAGAAAAACCTGAGTTCAATTCTTGTGAAAACAACTCTTGATTAGATTTTGCTTATCTCTCGACAACTCTCGACTAAACTTTACTTATCTTTCGACCGAACTCCGAATTACTAGGCTCTCTTTCCTCTAGATCGTAGAATTTGGAGGTGTAAGAAATCTTGAAGTTTTTTGAAAGGAACATTGTACACCTTTAGTTTATGGAATTGAGATGTGTAAAAAACCTAAAAAAAATTGACATGAGTATTTCACACCTCTCTGCATTGAGGAACCTGAAAGTTAATAGAATCCAAGAAATTTTAACGTGAACATTTTACATTGATTAATCTGAAAAATGATCAAAATTGGCAACCAAAAAAATTATGGGCTTTTAAGAATGTGGAATGGAAAGAAGATTTCTTCACCTTGTGGGTAATTGGTCGAATGATCCACCTGAGCCATATCATAAGTTACTCTATTTAAAATTAAAATACACAACGTTTACTGCTAGCTCGCCTTGTCGGTATGGTAATCATCTTAAGGTGTACCCTAGCTGGCACAGGTTCGAGTTCTAGCAAACAGGGTTGTGTTTGAATTGAAATGAACAATGAATATGAAATACCTCTCTTTTTGTTGTAGAGTTTCCATTGCTTAAAATAAACATTTCATTTAGGCACACGATTTAAGCCCACACACAAAAATACAATTCATTTAATTATTTTAAAAAGGTATTGTTTAATTATTTTTTTCTTTCAATTGGTGCTTGTGTGTTCAAATAGAGTTTTTAAATATTTGTGACTAGTAAGGTATTTTTCGTGTTAGTATGCCGCTCATTTGTATTTGGTATGGGTTGAATTTTTTTATTACTTATGTCTTGTGTGTCTATGTTTAATCCCAAATCATCATTTAAATCTTTGAATGTGTCAAACGATGTCATTATAAGTCTTTTTATAATACAATGAATCATTAATGCTACTTTTTCTATTATACCCTTAACCATTTATTACTTTCTCTTCTTTCAATTTTTTAATTTATCTTTCTCATACCATTTATTAAGAGGACAATTTTGTAAAACAACTCATAATATCTTTTTTTCATACAAAATTAATTACATTTCTTAATACGTATGAAATGACCAAAACGACTTATAATTTAGGACGGAAGGAATATTATTTAATCATCTAAAAGTAATAACTTTTATATTGAAAATTGTGTAGTTATGACTTTTAAAAAAAAAGTTAAACTAACTCACTCAAATTGACATCTCGATGAATTAAAACTAAGATCTTAAAGAGAACCACACTTGAAGGTCTCAATCCAACGCCACAGTACCAACTCAAATAAATTATAACTTTTATATGTTTTTTGTTTTTGTTTTGAAAGTAACTTTTATATGTATTTTCGAAAAGTAGATTTTTAAACAATAATCTTGTTATACTTGTTAGGATAGCTCAATCATGAGCTCTTAAGAATGTGGAGTGGAAAGAAGATTTCTTCACCTTATCGTAGTTACTCTATTTAAAACTAAAATATACAATGCTAGCAAGTTGAATGCTTGCTCGCCTTGTCAGTGTGGTTGTTGTCTTAAGGCATACCCTCCCTGACA
>Ga0315913_1008986_pt1 | contig 11763 bp, 9 predicted proteins | sample MpolsnodulesMG_FD_207736 | JGI IMG/M metagenome (GOLD analysis project Ga0315913, IMG submission 207736) | Medicago polymorpha root nodule microbial communities from Los Angeles, California, United States - small nodules | ecosystem: Host-associated > Plants > Roots > Nodule | place: USA... | reverse complement strand
GGTTTGAACTTTTTCCCCTTTTTCTTAAAAAAAAAACAAATGTTCGGTCGTGAAAAAATTAGTGAGTCTATGCTAATAAAATAGCTTGACCTCCAAAAAATGACGCGACAGTACTGTACCTAGCGTAATTAGAATTTTTTTTTAAAAAAAACGTCATAATTCACATCCGTGTGTATGCAACTGATGTGAAAAATCTTCTAGCAAACTGGAATTCACATCGGTGCAGTTTAGTGCCAATGTGAATTATGCCTATGTGACATCGGCTCCCTTTGTATAACCGATGTTTTCAGACTACTGGCTCAGATATCAAATCAGCGATTACGTGCCCGATGTGGTTTAATAGATATCACAGCCGTTCCTTGACCGATGTGAAAAGTGAATGACATACAACATCACCTTTAGTTACATCGGTTGCCACCCGATGTGAAATGTCGATTTCAACCGATGTGAAATGTCATTTCTGTAGTAGTGATGTTTCTATAATATTTAGGGTTAAATATGTCTCTGATCCTTATAAATATACAAAATTTCCGTTTTAGTCCCTCTAAAATTTTCCTTCCACTTTTAGTCCCTATAAATGTTCAATCACTACTTTTTGTCCCTATTTTTAAGTAAACTTTTGTATTTTTAATGCAATTTTGCATAAGTCTATAGAATATTGTAAAAATCACTCCAAAAAAATATATAATTTTTTAACAAAACATAAATTAAATATGAATTTTTTACTATAAAATATATAAAAATTCATATTTAATCCATGTTTTGGTAAAAAAAAAACTAATTTTTTTGGGGAGAGATCCTTATAATATTATATATTTTTCTGCAAAATTATGTTCAAAAATATGAATTCTACATGTGAGTTTACTTTAAAGGTGAGACCAAAAGTGAAGATGAATAACTTTTGGAGGACTAAAAGTTGAAGAATTTTTTTAGAGGGACTAAAACGAAAAGTTGACATTTATAGGGATAAAGAACATATTTAACCTTAATATTTATCTTTAATTTATTACTTAACCGTTAATATTGTCCATTTTATACTCTAAAGTGAGTTGCTCACTATAAAGAAGCATAATCTACATAGTTCGGTTAACCAAATTGAATATGTATTTATAATAGGGATAAATAACTTATGAATAAGTGGAAGATTCAAAATTCAAAACTTGATTCGTGCATTTCTTAACGTTCCTACTAACTGAACACACGAGACTATTAGTATGTTAAATTATGCCCAACCAAAACACCTATTTCTTTCTATTTTTGGGACTACTATGTTTATATAGTACCCAAAAAAATAGAGGTCGAAAGCTGACGAAAGTTTATTGAGAGATAAAAGTAATAGTTACCTTAATGTAAAGACTAAAAATATAGACTATATATTACACTGAGTTTGGTGAATAAGAAAGGGATTTGAATAAAAATAATAATGTTACATTGAATTCAATACTCAACCAAGACGATCTATCTTATCAAAATAATTAAAAGATACTAATAACTGAGATTGGTTTGTGTGGAAAAGAACATACATGAATAAGACTAAAAGAAGTGTCTATATTTATTTAGCGTTTCGTAATGTCTCGAATATAATTATTTCTAAAAAATAAAAAATAAAAAAATGAAAAGTAAAAAATAAAAAATTACTTAACCAAGACAATTAGACAAAGCAACCCGTGAGGTGCAAGATATGTTAGCAAGAATGACTTTGAAGATCTCAATATCACGTCTGATTCTAAGCACACCTTGTTGGTATCCATATTCTTTAGCAGATTGTTCCAGTAATTCAACAATTTTGGGATGGTGAATCACTTTGATGCTCACCCAAATCCTCTCCATATCTTCTTCTTCCTTTTTGCCTACTAGCACTGGAACATGCCCTTTGTTACTTTGTTTCATGTCTCCTATCTCATTCAGTATTAATTCTTCTGTATATCTTTGCATTTTGATTTATATAAAGCTTATGCAAATATGTCTACATATTTATATACTTGGTACTCACTTGTTGGATGAGATTAAATTAAACTAATATATTCTTTTGTGGCGTAAAGTTTGAATGATTCATTAGCATGCTTGAGTGGTATATTTTAAATAAGCATAATGCCCATAGGTGATGAAGGAAAGGAGTGTGCTTCTCTATTACCATTATTTAATATAGTTCATTGTTTTGACTTTACGAATGTCAACCTAAATTTAGTGACATCTCAATAAAAAAACCTTAGTGACATATATTGCTTTATTGGACTTTCCCTCTCTTTTATTTAACGTGTATTAGACTTTCTGTTACTACGTGTGCATACATCAGAATATGCAAGTATAGTTTCATACATGGATAAAATAAAAATATTGATAAAAGAAAGTCAAGCCAGGGGATTAAGTTGTATGTATTAACATAACAAGTCAATTAATGAGAAACCACCTAAAAAATATAACATCATTTTCTTATTATTTTTTAAATAGAAACTTGTTTTATTGTTGTTCACAAGGTGCAAATTGCAAGTTGTCCAAGTTACATATTCTTCCTACTAGATTAATTAGCCTTAGTTGTGTCAAATTTATTATTGAGGTACCAAAAACATCGGTCCATTTTACTATAAACTATTTATTTTTTTAGGAAAACTATTTTCTTCTTTTGATCACTCTCTTTTTATGTTTGCACATTTAATCCATAAATTGAGGTTTTTACTTTCTTTTAAAAGATATAGGATTTACCTTTGGATATGTGACGACAGACTGTCATGTTATATATTTAACATCTATCAGGAGTCATTTTACACTCATTTTAGCAAATGTTTATATATTTTAATTGAGTTTTGTAATAAATTAAAGGAAGGATCATGGAAAGAATAAAAGTGCACAGAAGACCTAAGGACCATGACAAATCACACAAATCAGACGACTTTGTTTACAAGATGTATCAAGTAACCTTTTGGGGTATAGACACTACAAATATTTCAATGAGGAGAAATGAGACAAGGAGTGAAGAATGCAAAAGAATTACCTACTGGCTCATGTGCAATGCACACTAGGAGTTGTTCATCGTGCAACTAGGAAGAAAACAAAAGTGTCTCGCCTCTGTTTCATGTGTGATGCACGCAAGGCCATGCGCATCGCGCACAACCGTTTCTTGAAAATTAGGGAAACACGAGTTGATAAATAATTACACTCTTTCTCTTTGAAAATGAGACTTTTTACGACTTGGAAGCTAGAGAACACGATTCATGAAGGCTAGGCGCAACCGAAAACATCCTAGAGGTGTGGAATCATCATAGGATGATCCTATACGTATGTATTGCTTTTCATATACTTTTGTTCATGTTTAGTTATCATGAGTGTCTAGTTTTCTAAGGTTAGGTCATGTAGAGGACCTTCCATGTAGTTATTTCAACTATGTAATCAACTGATTACCTTTGAATACAATTGAATTACTTAGTTTTATTCAGTTAATATTTTCTCGTAACGCTTTTTATGCGTTTATGAGTTTTCATGAATCAATCTAGGTTCTGAATGACTATTAACCCTAGCTTTTGAAACTTAACTTAATATTAATTGTTCAATCTCTGTTAGCTTTAGACATATTCTATTACCATCTTTCTGATGATCTTTTTAATGTGCAATCAAACCATTAATGATTACAAACTCACCAAAGACTTTAGGGGGTTGCGATCAGTGAAGAGGGTTATTGTCCAAGACATTGGTCATAACTATTTTGTTGGAATATTGTGAAATTATGTAGGCAATTTTAGGCTTTCAACACATTTATCAAGTAGCAAAACAGGGTCGAATCGAACATGATCTAATCGCGCTTTTTATCAGTTTTTATCTCGTTATTTTTTAACCAAATATTGCCAAGTGTAACCCTCCAATTTATACATCCTAAGTATAATCGTTGTTTGTCAGATAGAAATTTTAATATTTTATAATCCATGGTGAGACAAATTTATAGATATTATTACGCAATGACAATTTAGTATAAACTTGACAATCAAGTTTTTGACGCCGTTATCGGTGATTGTTTATTAATTTTAACAAGGCAACTGCAATTTCAATTTGAGCAAGTTGTATGAAATTTGTCAACACTGCTTCCAATAAGGAATCAGGGAAGACCAAAAGAGGTCGAGGCTCTTTCAAATATGTCAATAATAGGATGAGCAAAAGACTGGTTGTTGGCTCTCCCAAGTGGAAATATCCAAACTTGGGAAGATCTAGAATTGAAGTTTATGGAGCGGTTCTTTCAAGTAATCAAGTTATTGGAGAAACAAACTGAAATCAACAACTTTGAGCAAGGTGATGCAGAGTCTCAAAAAAGATATTGGAATCAAGTTATTGGAGTAACTAATATAGTCCTTTAAGTAATTAAAGATATGTTCGTTCTATACTATATAGTCCCAAAAAAAAATAGAGGTCCAAAGCCGGTGGAAATTTATTGAGAGGCAAAAGTAATAATTACCTTAATGTAAAAGACACTAAAAATATAGACTATTTGTATATGTTACTTTGAGTTTTAATATTCGACCAAGGCAATCTCTCTTGAAAAAAATAAAATTGTATTAGGGAGGTTGGTCTAGTAAAAAAAGAAACTAGATTCCAACAATACGATAAACTAATATTCAAATTCGATTGGTTGGAAGAGACGGTTTGAAAGTGTTTCGAATAAAATAATCTTAGTATATAGAACATAGGAAAAACCAAAGAATAAAAATGAAAAAATTAGGAGATGTTAGTAAGAATGTCTTTGAAGTCGTCAACATCACATATGATTCTAAGCAGACCTTGTTGGTATCCATACTCTTTAGCAGATTGTTCTAAGAATTCAACAATTTTTGGATGGTGAATGACTTTGATGCTCACCCAAATCCTCTCCATATCTTCTCCTCCTTTGCTTACTAGCACCGGAACATGCCCTTTGTTACTTTGTTTCATATCTTCTCTCTAATTCAATGTTGATTCTTCTCTTTGGCTTTTGCTTTATATAGAGCATATGCAGATATATGTCTACTTAGTTATATACTTGCTATTCACTTGTTGGATGAAATTTAATTAAATTAAACTAATCTATTCTTTTGTGGAGTGAAGTTCGAATCATTCATTAGCATGCTTGAGTGGTTTTGTTTTCAGTAAGCACAATGTCCATATGTGATGAAGAAAAGGAGTGTGCTTTTCTATTAGCATTATTTAATTATAGTTCATTGTCTTGACTTTATGAATGTCAACCTTAAGTAGCGACATCTCACAAAAATATAACTTTAGTGACATATTGCTTTATTGGATTTTCTCTCTTTTTCATTTAACGTGCATTAGACTTTGTATGCATTAATCACAATATGGAAGTATATTTTCATACATGGATAAAAGAAAGTCAATCTCCTATAGACTTAAGAAATAAATTACCAATAAATACACTTAAACGTCCTTTTCTTTGTCTATAAGCTTGTGACAGGTACCCTATTATTTTGAGGGCTTTTAGCATAATTTCTCATGTGCAAATGGATTTCACTTAGTTCTTTTTTATTTAACAAAAAAAAAAAAGCAAAACTTTTTTAGGTCTAAGAAAACCTTTTTAAAAATAAAAAAATTAACTAAACAATTGAGCTTAAGTGGTTAATAAACTCCACCAAACGACAAACTGTTTAAGAGAACCGGAGTTTGATTTTTGAATGTAACAGTTCCTGATCACACAATACTTACTTCACAACCGAACTCCAGATAATTAGGATCCCCTTCCGCTGAAAACTAGAAGGTTAACTTAATTTACACACGAAGAAACAAAACTTACATATCGTTCATTCTTATTATATTTTATCACCTTATTATATGTTTTTGTTTTCTTTTTATTTGCTTTTAATAATATATATATATATATATATATATATATATATATATATATATATAATGTATACTGTTGGAACAAAATATGATATGTTTAACATTACCCTTTGAGTTTTGATGATAACAAGGTATTAAAAGTGTCAATTGGATATGCTAATATTTGTTCTAGTATGCAGGACCATAGACAAACAATTTAGTGTCTCTTTGAAGCATAGGTTCTGATAGAACAAATGAGAGCAATGAAATCAACAAGAAGGAAGCTTGAAACATTTGAAGAAAGAGGTTCTGAAGACAAGCGGTTCTGAAGAAGCTGACGTCATCCGAAGCACCTCTTCAGAAGCTGGAAGACTGAAGAACTTCAAATGTTGTTCAAATGATGATTAAATCACGCATATCATTGCAGAAGATTGGGACAATAAAACAACGGCTATTTCAAATGGATTTGAAGGCATTGGATGCTTATTCAGTTGAGAGCGTTGAAAAAGGACATTTGTACGAAGTGTACAACCACTATCTCCACTACTCTGATTTTGTGTTTGTTAGTACAAGAACAACAACTGTGCCTGCAACGGTGTTCCTCTCCAGACTTGGAATGGATTTGAAATTGATCCTTCATAGGACAATAACCAAATCAGGCAACAGATCATTGGTGACTTGATCAAGCTTCAAACGACTCTATTTGATGTGCTGGCAATTTCTAACGTATCTTTCACACCTCTATATAAAGGAGTGAAGACCTTCTGTTTGGATACTCAAGACTCATACAACAATTTTACAAGTGCCAAAACTCTGCTGAAATTGTTTCACATCAAAAGCTCACTTAGAATTTCTTATCAAAGTTCATATCTTAGAAATTCTAGAGTCTTAAGAGTCTGTATCTGATTTGCATTGTGAACACCACTGATTGTATATCAAGTGTTCAACCTCAAACAAATTTCCTTGTAATTCTGTTTAAATAAAAGTCTCTTGCTGTTGTGCTTGAGCATAGGAAGTCTCTCTCTGTTTTTATCCGCTACATTTAGATTCTGATTATCACATCATAAGCTGAATTCTATCTGCTTCTGATTAGTGACTTCAGTAGGAGAAAACGAAGAGAAAAAGCTAACACAATTCAACCCCCCTTCTTGTGTTTTTCTCACCTTCATATAATAGTGAATCAACTCAGTCAACCACTCACTACATCTCAGCCGTAGATCTAATAACCTTTCATGTTCCGTTTAATGGAACTTAATGATATGCGAAAATTCAACTTAATATTTATGCAACTTAATGATATGCGAAAATTCAACTTAATGATATGCCATTGTGAATAATCCAAAAATCTGCAACAAATTAATACTTATTATTGCTAATCAAAAATGTCAACTATTGGTATTTATGATTGACACTAACAATTTTTGGAATTGGAAACGTCATAATGCATTACAAAGCATTATGCAGTAATTGCTTTTATGGTTGCAATGAATATGAATTATTACCAATAGATGAGTGTGGTCATTCACATTTAAAACTTTCTATATATTGGTGTTTTCTCCTTATAACTTTGTTGCAAGGAAGAAGTACGAGTGGAAGGAATCTGTACGAAATCAAGTTTGGAGGGGATTGGAAAAAAAATTGCACTGTGTACGAGTGGAAGGCATTAAGGTTTGGAGCAAAAGATTTCGGTCACAATGCATTGCTATATTGCACATTTGATTTTTAGTTGTCTGATGGTTTTGATTACGTGCTATCTAATGTCATCTAATTCATAATTGCTATGTTTTAATTTTATTTTTTTTAAGGATGTTATGTTTTGGTTGATTCATTGTTTTTAACTATTATAGACTTTTATCTATTGCGACGAAATTTCTATCTTATTGATGCAAGTCATTATTCTACCTTTTTGTTAACACAGACTTCATGCCTACAGAAATTTCTAATTAAGCTTCATAGCATGGTGTCATTACTATAGCGACAATACAACCACACTAACAAAAGTCATAATATTTTTAAAATAGTAACGCAACTTATCATTCTACATTTTTTTGCCAACAAAGTTCATGCCTACATATATATTTTTTTAAAATTATAAGAATGGTTTCCTTAATATAAGAATTTTTTTAAATATATTTCAAGGTCCAAGTCCTTTTTTTATGCGATATTCACCTGGATTTCAATTTCTGCCGGTGCTTTTTAAATATAAGAATGCGTTGGCAAATATAATAATCCTATCGCTTGTGTGTCATCGACATTACCGGTGCTACCGAACTGCATTTAATATTTTGTCAAAATCATATTGAAAAAAATAAAAAATAAGTGTTGCATGTTTTTATAAAAATAATAACATATAGGTAGTTATATTCAAAAACGTGCAAGTGAATATACCAAGTTAATGACATGAGTATTAAATTGCCAATAATATCATTTAATTCTTTAATCATATCTGTGATATAAAATTGGCATGCTTATTTAGTTGCTCAAAAATATATGTAAAGAAAAACAGACAAAGGATAATTAATTGTTAGAACACCATGTCATGCTCTAATGGAATTCCAAAAGTTTGTAAAAAGTCGTGATAAGCATTAGCCAATCAGAATTAACATATATACAAAAGGAAAATGTTGTATTCAGCGACAACTTGCTTCACGAGAATTTCAAGAAATGATGCGGCACCTATTAATTGGGCCATTTTACACCAATATCCCATGTTTTCCACCAAAATCAAATTTTCAAATTATTAGCAATTATGCTATTACACGCTCTGGATGATTTCGGGATGAAATCATTCGCTATATATAGCACCTCTCTATACAAAATCACTATTATTGGTTAGTTTTCCTTAAATGCATACATGTTTCTTTGCTTTTTATGTGTTTACTCACTCATTACTGACAACCCATTTTTAGGCATGCCGGGCACACCAACATTTATGATATAGAGGGAATTGAAATAGTTTTGATTTATGGTTGAAATCATGCCTCTCTATAGTCTTAAGTTTTAGTTTAACTTTCAAATCTCATAACAGCCCATTTTTAGGCATGACAGGCGCACCAACATTTATGATATAGAGGAAATTGAAATAGTTTTGATTTATGGCTGAAATCATGTATCTCTATTGTCTTAAGTTTTAGCTTAACTTTTAAATCTCATAGCAATCCATTTTTAGGCATGACAGGCGCACCAACATTTATGATATATAAACTACTGAGTGGTGCATCACACGCTGATATTGAAGAAAGAAGATTGTTCTCTGAGTGGGTTTTGGCAATTGGTGATGGGCAAGTTGGGCTCATAAATGACGTGGATATATCACTTCACATTCCTCCCAGTTTACTTATACAGAGTTCATGTTCAATCTATTGTTGATAACACTTATCCGAATATGTTAGATAGCATGACTGATATATCATATTTTCAGGACAAAGCAATACTTGCTCCAACAAACTCAATAGTGGATCAGATAAACGATTACATGTTAGACTTGATGCCTGGTGAAGAGAAAACCTATTTGAGTTATGATAGTACATTGACACAAAACGGAAATGGTGATGTTGTTGATGATGTCCACACTCCAGAATTTCTCAACACAATAAATGCTTCAGGACTCCCACATCACAAGATCAGATTGAAGATTGAAGTTTTAATTATGCTTTTGAGAAATATTGATCTAAAGTTAGTATTATGCAATGGAACAAGGTTAATCATAACCAGAATGGGGAAATTTGTACTTGAAGGAAAGGTTATATCTAGAAGTAACATTGACGAAAAAGTTTTCATACCCAAGTTATCTCTTTCACTATCTAATGTTAAAATTCCTTTCAAATTTCAAAGAAGACAATTTCCAATATCTGTTTCATTTTCCATGGCAATCAACAAGAGTCAAGGGTAATCACTTAAAAGTGTTGGAATTTATTTGTCGAGTCCTGTGTTCTCGCATGGTCAGTTGTACGTTGCAATCTCAAGAGTCACTTCAAAACAAGGGTTGAAAATACTAATCGTTGATGGAGATGGAAAGAATACTGATACGACCTCAAATGTTGTTTATCACGAAGTCTTTCATAATGTATCTTGATGATTAAAGTTCAAACCTTTTTTTTTATGTATGCTATCATTTCATTTTGTTTCTATTGTTGTCGTAGAAGGGAACATATTTTTAAATGTTGTTAAAACTTCTATCAACTATATATGTTTACATTGTTGCGACTTATTCGTTTAACTTCTTCTCGGTAGGACCCGTGCGATAGCACAGGTCAAGAGTCTAGTAGTATCCTTATAGTTTGGTTGATTTTGTACTCATCATCAATCAATGATGTGTTGTCACGTTAATCAATAAAAATGATAAATAAGGTAGTTTTCTTTTTGTTAGTGAACACAACTCATGACAAAATTTTATCTTTAGACTTCTTAACAAATGCCCTAAAAGCACTCGTTAACATTTCCTTGAATTATTTATCAAATTGAGTTATGTGTCTTACTTTCTTTAAAAGTCTGTACAATTAGATTAAAAATGACAAGAAAAAATGGTTAAAGGCTCAATATTATTTGAGGAATGTTACTTCGACAACTAAACAATGAGATCATATACCACACCATACAAAAATACATCTTCTACTAGATTTTTGACCCGTGCGACGCACGAGCCTTGTCGACTATAATAGAGATCAATGAATAATCTTTAACCTGTAAGATTATGGGTCAATCAATAAACGCAAATATAATCTTTAACCTGTAAGATCATGGGTCGATCAATAAACGCAAATTAGATTATTAGAGATACAATATTACAATCAAATTTTTCTTACTATGTCTTTTACTGACACTTGAATCTTATCAAATTTTACATTTTAGTTTTGGAAAAGCTAATCAATTAAAGACTGTTATTTTATTCTATCACACAATATATTATTCGGGCATTATCTTCTCATTTTTTTAAAAAAAATTATAGAGAAAAAAGATAAAAAGAATACAATACTATTATATTGTTGCACGGGTCAATTTTATTTATTACTTTTATAGTTAAACATCAAAAATTGAATTGTAATAATTGTTTTAAATTTCTACTTAACATAAAAAAATAAAGTCACTTTGATTAATAGAATTTATAAATTACATGTACATCTCTTAAAAGAATAATTACACTTTGATATTTACTAAAAGTAATAATATATTTTTCCAACCAAATACATATCATATCTGCATATATCATAGAATTTAATAATAGATGAGCTGTGTATTTTTCAAGGAGTATAACAATAGATGTAATTTAATGTAGTTCATGGTTCATAACAAAAAATTTTGAATTTCAAATTGAAGAAGGGTTGGAAGGAAATACATAATTAGGGTTAGCACTTAGCAATTAATGCGGATCATTTGGAAGGAATTTTCTAGGTTAAGTGTACAACAACTTGTCAAAAAAAAGTCCACAGAAACAATAGATATATACAATTATGTTTGTAAACGTATTAAATAAGTGTACAACAACTTGTCAAAAAAAAGTCTACATAAACAATAGATATATACAAACGATGACACAACAAACATGATAGGAATGAAAAGCTGATCCGTGAGGAGAAATATTAGGGATTGCTGCATTTTAGATGGAATTTGTTAGGTTAAATTGGTGAACTGCATTTTAGATGGAATTTGTTAGGTTAAATTGCTGCTAACCTAATGTAACATTTTAGAGGAAAATTATTAGGTTAAGTTGGTGCAGACCTAATAAAATTAATAAATAAGGATAAGGATACATTTTTTTAGTATTAAACTAGACCATTGACCCGTGCTGACGCCCGGGTCATATAAGAGAACAAATACAACGGAAATAAGAAAGTAAAAATTTTACTTGAATCTAAAAAATAGTATGATTCAGTTCATAAAATTAATTGCCGCAAACGTTTTTAATGTACAATATTAAACAATTTCCATGACATCAACCCTGTTACGGTAACATGACATATAAATTTG
>Ga0315913_1008980_pt1 | contig 11768 bp, 7 predicted proteins | sample MpolsnodulesMG_FD_207736 | JGI IMG/M metagenome (GOLD analysis project Ga0315913, IMG submission 207736) | Medicago polymorpha root nodule microbial communities from Los Angeles, California, United States - small nodules | ecosystem: Host-associated > Plants > Roots > Nodule | place: USA... | reverse complement strand
AGGGACCACACCCTCATCGCATGTTGAAATATTGGGTTGATGTCTGAATACTCTAAACATGAAGTCGTTGTACCTGACCGATACTTCACAAATACTCGTAGATACATATCCGTAAAGTATTTGAATTATTTTTTAAATTTTAAAAAAGTATTTTATCGAATATTTATAGGATGTTTCACGGATACTCATAGACTAATAAAATATTTCACATATTCATATCATAAAAAAGATACGGATACACACACTTAGTGCACGAGCTGCATAGTTCAATAGTAATTGCTTGATTCCCAACATTATTCATAACATAATCAAATTTAAACCCAACAGGAAGAAACCTAAATAAAGTATGTCACATTACGCAATATCATAATTTTTACGACACAAACCTTTGAATCAATTAACTAATATCATCCGATGTGGGACTTGGGTTTTTCCCAATACAACCCCCTCGCACCCAGCACTCTTTGGGCTTGGTGCGTGAATAGGTAGGTGACCCTTGAATTCGACACGCTCTGATACTAGTTGTTGGGGAGTCCGGGGAGCTCCGGGAGCGGCAATGGGTCAAACGTTCAGGACCTCTAAGAGACTTAGACGCCACATCTCCACCTAAAACCTTAAGGCATTGGGTTTATGGCCTCATCTTTATAAACTTTCATCAGGAGTCTCATATATCCGATGTGAGACTTGGGTTTAACAAACCTTAAATTAATGACAGAAACATGCTTAAATTTATTTTAAATTACACATCCATGAACAATTGCCAGCAACGACACATCTTCAAGTCATCAATGGTTCAATTATAACCACAACAAATCAAAATACAATTATTTTAATGTCTTTTCCATGTTGCTTGATATCTTGGATATATCTGTTCAAATAAAAATATTCATTGATTAAAACTAAGTTCACTAGCAACCATTTGAACGAAACCCAATCTTACCACCACCAACATCATAAACAACTTCTAGGGTTCTTTGTTGCACATTCCCAAATATAGTAATATAACTATCATCTCTATTCGCCGTAAATGCCAAACAAACTTGCCTCGAATTCACAGTGAAAAGTACCCCGTGTGCACCAAGCTCCACAGTGACACCACCACCAAAGGCAAAATTAACCTTCGGGACAACCACATTTTTCCTCCCACTAAGATCATAGCATGTATCTAAAACTGAAAACCCCGAAGTAGCTGGATATTTCGCCATTTCTTTCCGGAAAGCATTACGAAGGCTAGCATAGGCAGACGGCGGCAGCCGTGTAATGACGGTACCAGAATCAATGATGGCGCCACCGGAGGAGAAAATAGAGGATGATATTGGAAGCTTGGTTTCGGCAACACTGATTCCGACGATGTCAAGACCGTAGAAGGAATTACTAAGTGAGATTGTGGATAAGGGAGTGTATTTAACGGCGTTGTTGGCCACCTTGTTATTGTTGGTAGCTCCAAATGTAAGGTGGCCAATAGCGTCTGAAGTGGAAGGAAGACAATAAGAGAAAATTTTGTTGTATTTTTTAGAGGTTTGTTGGACGAAAGAGATTGGATGACGACCAAGGCCTAATATGCCAGCAGACATGCCGAACAGACCTTGGTTGTTTTGCCCACAACCAAAAAAGAAACCATCAATTACGTCTGCTGGCGTTACGGTTAGTCGTTCACGGCTGAAGTATCCTTCGGAGAAGGATTCGTCACCATAAACCATGCCATATTTACATGCTTTTGTTAATGCAAAACATTTTGGAGGATCCATTCCTATAGAACAAAATGGAAAGAAAAAAAATTATTGAAATGATATTGTTTTTTTATACATATATATAATAATCATAATAATAATGTAACAAAACAAGTAAATAAAATTTGTTTTGAGGAAACTCAAAAGTAATTGAAGTTTGTAAACGGTCTCTATCTTAATATAAAAATCTTATATTATTTGCTTTCAAGATAATACACGCATACATGTTATCCTTGTTTCAAAACAAAATAATAATATACACATGTTATCTTGAAAACATGTACACATGTTAGAGAGGGGTGGATAGTCCACTTGGTTGCGTTAAGGGATTAAATAAAAAATTTCGTCCATAAAAAATTACTGAATTTCTTTTTCAAAAGAAGTAGCATTTTGTGTTCCTATAATTTTGTTCAGGACACGGTTCTTAGTCCTGCTAATTTCAAATTTGCATAATTTTTCTTAAAATTTTGTATGTTTTTTTTTAAGCATGTTTAGAACATTATTAAAAATTCTTTTACAAGTTATCTAACCCTTGATTTTATTTAATTTTTAACAAATCCTTGATTTTCTTTTATAATCTTTACAGGTTTTAGGGTAAAAATATAGAAATTTATATATGTTTTTGATCCTATAAAAATACATTTTAAGTTTGGCCCATATTAAAAAAAATTCTATAAAGATTTAATCTATTTTAGCCTCCATTTTTTTAATAATAAAAACAAGGTACGTCCGCGTAATGACTAAGATTAATTGATCATATATCATTCCTCAGAGAAAAAATTGAACATATGCCCATTTTTTAGTACATATGCCTAAGTTCTTGTCAAGGAATATTATTAAAAAAAATAAGTTCTTACCAAGGAAAAAAAAATGAAAACGTGATAGTTTATTATTTTCACAATTCCTTGATTGAATTTTAAAAAAGTTTAATTTTGAAGTACAATCTGTATTAAAAGTTTTACATCGTCAACAAATTAGAACTCATTGTATGAGTTATAATTCAATACAAATAAACACATTTTTTTTAGAAAAACAAATAAACACATTTAATGATTTGATAATTATAAATAAATGATATTATAACACTACAAGAAATCTTGCGCATTTTGCCAGGGCTTCTGGCCCTGGCTAATTACCAGATTTGTTGTAGTGTAAAAACTCTTACTTAAGTCAATTTTAAAATTCAAAAATAATATTATAAAAATGTTACCAGATATGCAAGTGATTTGGTGACCATAATAAATATATAATTTATATACCTGTGGATGAAGATAGTTGAGTGCAATCTGAAGAAGTACATGAAATATTGCAATAAGAAGCAGATTTTGATGGATCAAAAATTTCATCTTGTTGCTTGTAACAAGAACCAACACAAGGTTGACACTGAGTCCAAGTGAGATCACTACCAGTATCAAAAGCAAGAGACAAGTTCCTTTTAGGAGTACCAAGCCCTACAACAACAAAATAGTTCGCTGTTCCAATATGGTTACCATAAATAGCTGGTAACTTAGCTAAAGAATCCAATTCCTGATGCATATTGTTATAATTGGATAGCTTGGAGTGAATATAGTTCACCCTTTCTTTATCAAGTTTAAGAATATCACTGTGTGTTGGAAGAATGTTTGCTTTGTCATTGTTATTCAGTTGGGAACAAGGCCCATGCTTGTGTATCACATCTAATGATGCTTTTCTTTTTGGTCCTGAATTGAGAAATAAACAATGTTAAGTGGTGTCGACTTTTTTTTTTGTCAAGTAGTTTAGTGAAGGTAAATAAGTGAGGTGTCTAAGTTTCGAACTTTGAACCTACATATATTATGCATTTTATTAATCGATTGAGTTAAGTTCACGGAGACCGGCGATGTCAACTTATTGTTGCTTAACCATTACTTCTCCTATCACTTTAAACAATAATTGTTTTCAATTTTGGTCGTTATTATAAGCATAAATTAACCACATTCTATATGAAATCTAGAAAATTAGACATCTGATACGGCTAAAAGTCAGACTACGAGTACACATTTGTATGATGGAACAACATGATGAAGAAGGAGGAAAAAGTGTAGAGGAAAATATGGGAAGAGAGCAAGGTGACCATTGCACTTTACTCAATTTCAGTGGCGGAGCCAGAAATTTTATCGAGACTGGGCAAAATTTTAACCGCAAATTCACATGTGACATAATATATAAATAGTCATAAATCAAAATAAAAGAGACTTGTCATTTTGTCGATAAAAGTACGATTTAAAACAAGAGGGATGAAATATAACCTGCCAAAATAATTTGTTGGGGGTGCTAAAATAATATGTAATATAAATTAAACAGTTCATGAAAAAACAATGAGTGACTAATAGTCTAGTGGTTGTTTCCTTTTGATTATAGTGTGGAGAAGCCAGTTCAATTCCCCACAGGAACAAGACTCGAACCTATGACAATTCGCTAAAAGCTCGGTCACCCTTCCATTGCGACCAAGGGAAATTTGTGATATATCTATGCCTAATATCGTATATATAGGAAATCTGAGGGATGTCATGGCTCCTAAGGAGATCTGCCCCTGAGTATGTATTGAGTCCGGGCATGTACCCAGGCTAGCTGGGTGGTAAATCCGCCGTTGCTCAATTTCTGAATCACCGTGAAAGTAGTTTTTTTTTTGCTTACAATAGTAACCAAATATGTTAAAATGAAAAGAGTATGACTTTAATTTTGTTGATATAATTCAATTTTTTAACATAACTCGAAAGTTAGATTCTTCTATCTAAATTAATTTTATTATATAATAGCAGTATAATATATGTCTATAGGAGAACAATTTCTTTTTTGGTGGTGTCCGGGGTTTGAACATCGGACCTTACATATATTATGCATTGTTCATACCAACTGAGTTAGGGTCACGAGGACAATTAATAATATAGGGAGGAGTTTCACTAAAAAAAATATGAGGAGGAGAATGACTTCACCAAGAAGTCAAGAGACATTAGAAACATGACTCTCAAAGACTTAAAAGACAAAATCTTATCTCGAGTTTGGTTGGATTATTTATACCCACCAATAATTGTTTTTATTATTACTTGGATACATGTGGTGACTAATACTCCCTCTGTCTCCTTAAAATTATCATAGAAATAAAGGGGAGAGGATAATAATTTGATCAAATTAACTTCACTAGTTATTTGTTGATTTTTATTGTCAATAATGCAAAGTAAAAAAAATCATCATTTGAGAGTGATGGACACAATGTTAACTATAAATATCCCAAGATTAACTATAAATAAGTTAATTAGGAGCAACTTTCTAATTAAGTTGTCGTGTAATTTATGTCACTGCCAATTATGTATCTATTTTATAATAAATCTATGTAAAAAGTAGATATCATTCATGTAAAAGACTGCAACTAATTAAGTTTATAATACATTGGGAGAGAGAGAAATAAGGAAGATTATGAGTTGACCTTTTGTAGTGCTGCAAGAAGATGATGGTAAGAGGGAGCTGATGCTAACAAGATGGTATCTTTCCTCCCATGTTGTTTCATTGGCAAATGTCTTCTCCAAAAAGCATAATAAAAAGACAGCAACAAGAGAAACTAAGAAGAAATGAGACATTTGGCCTTCTGCACAAAAACTCCTTATTGGGTGTTTGGCCTTTATATTTATATTTTGTTGGTAAAGGTTTGAACCTCGTATCTTATATATATTATACATTCTCCTTGTCAACTGAGCTAAATTGACGAGGACGTATCTAGCATTTATATATTGACCATTATTAGTGAACACTTCAGTGATTAATGTATTCCACACATTCGGATGCTATAATTTTGAAAGTGTAATAGATTCTAAGGTTTGGATGTGTAAAATAATTTTTTCCATCACGTTTGATTTTTTTAGTTTTTGAGTTTTAACATATTGAGATTCTATGATCCGGACATGTAATTTTGAGATTCTATGATCCGGACATGTAATTTTTGTATTTCTACACGTCCGGATTCTAAAGCTCTAATGTGTAAAACATTTTTTTTGTTTGGTTTGTTTAGTTTCAATAATTGTATATGCTTCTAGATTCTATAATTTGGACGTGTAAAAAAACGTAAAATACATGTTCGAATCATATAATCATATTGGGGATTCAGTTTGCAAGTCACATGAACATAATACTTGACAGATTAATTATATAGAAGTTCATGACAAGAACAAGAAAAAAAAACTTAAAAAGATAGTATGGGAACAAAATTATATTAGCCAAATAGATAATTTTTGGGACCAAATAGCATAAAATACACTAAATTGTACGTTTGATCCTTTAACTATTTATTTCGTATCACTTTGGTCACATAATTAATTTTTGGTCCATTTGAGTCGCTTAAGTTTATCTATGTTGCACATTTTAGTCCCTTTTGTTAGTTTTAATTCAAAAAACGTTAACTCAATGCAGAGGTGACAAGTAAGGGATGATTTGACAAATATAAGATGATGGCATGGCATTTGTTACACTGTAGAGAGATAACCCAAGTATATTAGAAAAGAGGGGGGAGAGAGAGGAGAAGAGGAAGGAATAGAAGAGATTTTGAAGGAAGAAGATGAAAGATGAAGAGAATACGAACAAATTACTGCAAAGGAAGTGCTTTACTTCATTGAGTAAACATTGTTGAGTAAAGTGCTTCCTTCACAGTGATCCGTTCGTCTTCTGACTTCTCTTCTTCCTTCGAAATCTCTATTCCTTCGTTGAGTTCTAAACTTATTATTTCACCATATTTGTATAATATTATTAATAAAAAATTTACAATTTGTTAATTTGGATATATTGAAAAATAGATATAAAATTAAAAGATAGTATGGGAATGAAACGCCCTATGTAATGTCTACTACGGGCAATCCTGGTCACATAATTTCAGTGCAAGTGAAATTGAAATGCAAGATTTACAACTTGGACGCGGAACCAAACAAGTGCAAAGTCAATTTCATCCAAAATCACATTTGGCAAACAATCGCCCAAACATACAGTAAACCAAGCAAGCAAACTTAAGGCTTAAAGAACAGTGTAATGCTGACCCCTCAGGTGAAAGAAGAGGGGGAAAATTACTACATAGCAATCTACTAGTGTCTTGGTAGAGTTACTTACACCTGTGAGATTTCTTTCTTTTTCTTCTTTTCAAAGCATCTGCATAAGGATATATTAAAGGCATTACATTGTTCAACAACAAAACGTGAACTGAGTCCTAAGTACTGACTAAAACTTAAGCCATCTCTTATCTTTTTCTTTGCTAACAACATCATCTGAGGCAGAGGCATGAACTGCTTCAGCCTCAGCCAATGCCTTGCGGGTTTGGACTAATTTTTTCATAGCAGCATCATAAACAGGTTTTTCTCTTTTATTTGCTTCTGCCATTTGTTCAAATTTTAGAACCTGAACTTTCAAATCCTTCACATCATTCTCATAAACAACCAGCATTTTTCTATCCACCTTTTTACCTTCACCTGAACCTTTACTTTGCTGCTTCTTCATTGATCCATTGGAAGCTTCACCGTGCATGGCCAGTTGAGTGTTTATTAGCGAGAAGACATCTGGTGTCGATTCTTCTTCTTCTTTTGCGGCACGAATTGCAGCTGCATATCTCTTCTCGCGTTTTCTCTTACCACCTCTGGTCCGTTTCTTCCTTTGCTTTTCTGTGTTCCCTTCCACTTTATGAGACTTAAGTGCATGATCTAAGGACTGCTTAGGTGGTAGAACCTTCACTGGTATGGGATCAACCATACCCTGACCAGTTAAGCCTAAACCCATTCCTTCTTGGTAACCCATATTCGCCATCATTTTGGAAGCCATGCCTCTGGTATGGTTCTCCCACTTCGCAAATATAGCAGTTTCAGTTTGAACGCCTTTCTGTAAGTTGGTACTATCCATAAATCCTAAACCCTGTGGTTCCTCTTCCTCTGAGCCGCTGTAATCGGATTGTTCTAAGCTGGAATCACTATCGATGTCACTCATATCTGCATACTCAGATAATACCATATCTTGTGCACCAAGCTTCACAGAACTTCCATCATCTCGGAAAACAACTTGTCCAACTCCAGCTTTTTCGTCCCATGACTCAAGCTCGGCTGCTCTCCAAATGCCTGCATTTGCATTTGAAACTGCCCATATACTTGACCCAGCAAGGGACGGCTTCCAAATTGTTGGGGCATATTCCTTAAGGGAAGTCAGTTGAACATCAACTCCTGTAAACATAGATATTACAAAAGCTAGTACGTACATAAAAATATATATGAACGCTATCACTAAAAAATAACCAACAAGTAGATGCTATAACTGTAGGTAGATGTTATGAAATATCTTGTATCTTAATATTATCTGTTAGTATCTCAAATCATCTCTTAAAGCTAACTTCAATATTTCTCAATTATTATCATGACTATTTTACCCTGTTTGAACAGTATTAGGAGTTTTGCTCTAGAATAAAGAATAAATAAGGTTTAATACTAAGTCTTATGTATCCTCACTCATCAAACTATAATAACAATTCCATGTCTATTATTTTTTTTCACTTCCCTCTTTATCTGAAATCCTATAATCTCAACAGGCATAAAACAGCAACCACACATTTGAAAATAGACGCGTGGTGTATTAGGATCACATGCAGAAACATCCAAACCAAGATTAAAAATCCAGTTTAGAGAAGAGGGGGCCAAAAATAAACAAGGTGATTTCATGGCATCCAACTCTTCATATTCTCAAACAGAAAGAAAAAAGCAATTGAATTAAGAGTACTGAGTCAGTTATTTGTTTATTTTTTTTCATTCTTAGCCTGAATGAGTGAAGCATTTCACCCCCAATGCCGCAAACATTGAATTGGAAAAGGATTACCATTTTAAAAATAAAGTTCAAACAAATAGCCCGCAATGAACCTAAATGAAATTAAAACGTAGATAGGAATAACTATACCACCCTCCTATAGATTCAAGTACACAAACCACCTAAATTTTTTTCAAGATGTTAAACAAAATTTATATCTCATAATGGAAAAACATCATAATGAAAAAGTTTTCCCTTGTGATGATAACCATAGTTATGTCTAACAATAAAGGAAAACTTGGACACCAAAAGTTTATTCAAATAAACTAGCTCTCGGGTCTGAACGAAGACTTGACTCAACAAGAAATCAAAGAAATAATGGTCCATATACTCATCGAATATTTGCACTTAAAAGTGAAAGTATCACTAAAATTTAGTGAAAGAGCTGATTACAACAAGGTCTGTGTGATTTCTCCTCTAATCTATTAGCAGCTTACCATGGGATAGGCGACAGTTACTACCAAATCGACATCGTTGTTGTAAAAAGAACTTGCACATCTGCACTTTGGTGTTCTAGTGTTAGTAAATGTCATGAAAAACAATTGACTTCATCTAATAATCTAGAACCTAAATTTTGAGGAATAAAAATGCCGAGATAAACATCTTCAAAGAAGTAGCAATTCCATATCTACTTCACACACATATTATCCACATAATGTTCAACCAGAACGATTTTTCTTGTTTTTCATGGTATTATAAGGTAATTAACGGCAGATGAGGTTGCTATGAAATCCTTGACAACATATTTGACCGAAATGTTAAGACGACGAAATATGAGACGCAGAATAACAAAGACAAAAACCAATATGGCACAATAAAGAGTGTTTTCACTTCCAGATTTTACTAGCTAAGTATGAGACACAGAATAACAAAGACAAAAACCAATATGGCACAATAAAGAGTGTTTTCACTTCCAGATTTTACTAGCTAAGTATAGTTCGTTGATGGGGTGATTGGAACCTCTAAAACAAACACAAAAAAATCAAGTTCATTGAATAAAAATTGTGAGATTTGTCTGAAATTTTACTAATTTAATAACTTAAATCCTTTATAAAGGATGCTACATGTATTATGTACTCCCTCCATTCCTTTTTAAGGGTCGCCATTTGACCATGTGCACCATTCACATAACCTACTTTAACCATATTTATTTATTAATATATAAAGACAAAATGTTACCATATAAGATGTTGTTCAATTTGTTTCAATGAATATTTTCAACATATCAACTTCAATAATTTTTGGTGATAGATAATTAAAGATATTAGTTGTCAAAGTTGTGCATTGACATGTGTGAAGTTGTCAAAAACGACGCTTAAAAAGGAACGGAGGGAATAATACTTAAAAGATGTACAGAATGTATCATTTTTTCATAAAAATTATGTCTTGTAGTATCTTACTTCCAAAAACCCAAAAAAATGTTGAAATTCGAAAATAGCAGCAAAAAAAGAGTCTGTGTCAGAGTTTCAAGAGTTGGGTCAGGGACTCAGGAGGACTACCAAACTACACTAACAAAACACTCATATAAGCAATATGTCAAATGGGTTACCGAGGAAAAATTCAAAGTATGATGACAAGAACCTAAACTGTTGAAACATCAAATTAGGAATAAATGCCCCATAAGCTGCACGATTGTAGTATGCTTCAAAAAGATATGGAATAATGACATGTAGAAACTTCCATTTTCTAAGAAATTTTTCCAATTGTCAGCAAGATATTGGTCTTTTTTAAGGTTGGCCTATTTAAAAGTCTAACTTGACATAAAAATCATTTAAAACCCTATTTTGCAATAAGAACTTTAAATAAGCATATATGTTCAAGTCTTTTACATAGGCCAACAAGATTAAATCTTTAAGAGGGTAAAGAAGCATATGATTTTAACACATAATGAAAAACTAATACAATAATAGTAGTACTAGTAACAAAAAGAATTATTTTATTATTTACATTTACCTAAATAGATTTAGGCCTATAAGTGATTTTATATGATATGTCAAAATATGCCCACTCACACAAGAACCCTTTGGATTTCAATAAGACCGCCTTTATTGTGCGTAAATTCAACTTTTAAAAGAATAATTTGGACCACAAGGATAAAAACTCTAAAACACTTGGACACCATACCGTGAATAACTGTCCCAAAAGCTAAACTTGTGATGACTTAACACATGAACGTGTTTTTATATAATCTCATAAGGACTTAGTAACACTTAAACTAAGACAACATTTAGCTGATCAATTTCCTTTTTTGGCGTGGGGTAAAGGTGAAGGGTAATGAGGGTATTGGAGACAGCATATATGACCTAATCATTTGCTTTTTTCTCCACTTCTAAATAAATCTAGGGAAAATTAGAAAGCATCATATGCCTGTGATGCCTATTTTCCCTTCTCTATATATATATTACATTCATTTCAAAAATTGGCAAAATGTTGATTTTTCAGGCTCCCTTATTGTATTTTTATTTGTTATAGCAGCGGAAATTAAGAGGTAAAAAAACTATATTAGTTAAAAATATAGTATAGAATACTTCAATATACATTTTTTCGCCAAAATAGACGAAAAAGGAGATACATTTGACCCAAAATGATTTTACATACCAGCATATTTTCAGATGTAGGAGTAAGAAATGAAATCTTCGCCACTGAATTATCCAATTGCATCACTAGACCATTGTACCAACGCCCATCTTTGTAACGGAATCTACATTTAGATCCAACAGAAAAGCTTTTTTCTTCTAGCGGCTCTGGTTCAACATCTGCAGGATCAAGTGGCTCCACTTTCTCTTCTTCAGCAAAAATATCAGTACTGCGCAGCACTGTGTCTGCTTCGGATAATAATCTCGCACGCTTTAGGTGAAGAAGTCCTTCCTCGGCATCCTTAATTGCCTGAACAAGTTCCTCGTGAACCTGGGATATCGAACAATTTAAAGATTCGGTCTAAAAATAGCCTCGGAATTCTTTGAATGACGGTCATAATCATGGTAGTTAAAATCAAACACCAAGCCATATCAATCGAACCTACATTTCGCACCAGTTTCTACAATCTCAATCCCATGTGAGAATACAATTTTCTGGGATTGAAGATGAATCGCTTGCTTACTTGTAAGAGCACAATGAATCATGTTATACCATCCATTCTAATATAATTCAACAAAAGCATGTTGGTGGGTCAGGCTGGGGGTGAAAACAATTCACCCAGTA
>Ga0315913_1008978_pt1 | contig 11769 bp, 11 predicted proteins | sample MpolsnodulesMG_FD_207736 | JGI IMG/M metagenome (GOLD analysis project Ga0315913, IMG submission 207736) | Medicago polymorpha root nodule microbial communities from Los Angeles, California, United States - small nodules | ecosystem: Host-associated > Plants > Roots > Nodule | place: USA... | reverse complement strand
TATATATAGGATCTATCATGTGAGAGGAGGTTTTATAATGAGAGCATTAAATTAGGACCCTAGGATTAATCTGAATGGTGGAGATGATATTTCACTTAATGTCACGCTTAACCTCCTGATTGCCTCTATTTTCCCTTTTTTCTTTTTGGTTATTCACACCCATTGATCTTCTTCTTCTTCAGGTTTGAGAGTTATATCAAATTAATTTTCCCATTTCATCGTGGTTGCTCTTCTTTCTTCTCCATTAATTTGAGGAAAAAATCCATCCGAGAATGAACTTAATTTCAAGAATAAACTTAATTTTATACAAATATAGAGACAAGTATATGGAAGAAAAATTAAAAGGGTTCCTTTTATTGTATAAAGAGTTGAGAACATTCCTTCTTTGCATAGCAGTCATAAGTTTTTCAATGTTTGATTAAATTTTGCAAACATGTTTGTATGTACCAATATTCCCTCTGACCTACAAAACCAAAAAAGGTTTTTCTTTTTATTGATCATTGATGATGAAAGTAAAGGAAAAACCACCAAAGGAATTGGGTTTTAATCACTTTGAATTTTCATGTTCCACCATATCTCAATTCTAATTCAAAAACCTAAATCCAAAATTTGAATTAAAAATCAAGAGTGAAATTACAAAACTGGGAAGAGACACGAGAACAATAGAAAGAATGGTTTGAAAATAAAAGTAACAAAAGAAAAGGATTTCCATGGAACATGATGGGAATAGGAAAGAGTGGTGAAAGAAGGGAAGTGAGAAAAGGATTTCCATGGATCATATCGATTATCAAGTGAAATGATACGTGAGAATAATAAGAATAATTAATAGCATTTGGATTAAAAATGAATATATATCACTTATGGCTCCGTTTTTGCTCCGTTCGCGTCCGTCTTTTTGGCGGTTTCCTGTCCAGTTTGTGTTGCGGCCCGATCTGGTTCAGATCTAGTTGGAGGAGCTGAGGTAGCCACAGATTTGGTGGTTTCGGTGGTGAGGGGTTGGTGGTCTGGTGGTGTGAGGCGGTGGTGGATCTGTGCGGATCGAAGGTGGTGTTCCGATCTTTATGGATATGTCACGGGAGTTTTGCGAGGTGGTGGTGATGTTTCGTGGTGGAGGGTTTCTCGATGGTGGTTTTGCAGTGGCGGTAGTGGTGGGTGGTCCTTCCTGCCGAGTACCTCCCACTCTATTGTGTCGTTGCTAACCTCATGTTTGGGACGCCAAGAATACACTACTACAACTTCTTCCCCTTCTTGACCACTTTGTCCACCTACAAACAAAAGCTTATCTCTTGAAAGCAAGGCACTTATTCTTGATCATGCTAGTTAAACATTCAATTGCTTACAATTGATCGTTAAATACAGCAACAAGTGGTGGACATGCTTTTGAACCGTGATAAATATGATATAATAGCTTCATTCCTTGAGTGATGATCATATGAATCTGTTAGGTTTTTGTGCCTTTGTGGTGGTGTCAAGGGTGGGATGTGTAGGTTGTGACGGGGTGGTCTATGGTGGTGACTAACGTGTGGTGTGGATGGGGTGAGGTGTGGTGCCGATCTGTGTGGTCCGATTCTGGCGGCTGCAGGTGTCCGACATATCTTTCATCCACGATTAATCCTCATTCAACGAAATCCCGGATCGTTTGTCGTCGTAAGGATCGTGATGGTTGTCGTTATTCGTACTGGTGACCTTGTAGATTCAGATTTTGCTTGATTTGGTGGCAGACCCCCTCCGGGGTCACTGTGTGTCCGTTACTTTTACTTATTGTTTCTATTGTGTGGTGGTGGTGGTTTGGTTGAGGTGGTGGTGGTGGCTTTAGATGGGTGGTCTTTGTTTTTGTTTTGGACTCGGATTTGGTGTCGGAACGATTTGCGTACAGGAGCTATATAAGGTGGTGGTTGGTGTTGTTTAGGTGAGGAGGCGTGTGCTGTTTGAGGTGATTTCCTTTGGAGGCAGCCTCTGTCACATGGGTCCATGTTCGTCGTCACTAGTTCTTATTTGCATTTTTGGGTTGTTAAGGTGTTTGGAGGGTGCGTGTCCCGTTTGAGCCGAGCCTTTTCCTTTTGATTTGTTGTTTGCACCACTGCATATCATGTCATTTGTCTTACTTATTGTGTGTTGGGTTCCGGTGGGCCGGTTACTTTTCCTTCGAGATCAGGAGTCGGTGTCTAGCTGCAATCTTGTTTGGCTTGATTTGGTGTTTCTCTGGCGTACCGGGGGTGAGGGGTTCCCTTCTGTTTTGGTCCTTAAGTTATGGCGGGCCAATCACTTTTGATTCAAAATCGGGAGTCAGTTCTTTGGATCAAGTTGGTTTTGGGCTTTTTTATGGTGTTTCTTTCGGTAGATCGGAGGTCGAGAAGTGGTGGAAGCTGAATGATCTTTCGGATATGAGCTTTTCGGATGTGGCCCAGCTTTGGTGTTGGGGATTAGGAGTTTAATTTTGAGTAGTGCTCTTTGGGGGTGAGTAGCGACGATGAGTGTTGTTGGATATCGTTTTTCAGTCGTTTGCGTGAAGGTGTCTGTTTTAGGTGGTGACGTGTATTTTGGTGGGCTTTTGTCCTCAGGGGTGTCTTTTAGGGTGTTTATTTTCCGGTGTTCCGCCTATATACGGCGCCTTAGTTTGTATTCTTTATTTCAACGATCTCTGTTCGTCTTGAGCAGGAAAAATTTGCTGTTAAAAAAAAAAAAAGTAGATGCAAGACTAAAATACTCACTTTAACCCAAAATCCATTGTATGATATACTTGTGGTTAGGCTTGAAAAAGGGAGACGAAGAATGGCAAAGAGAGAAGGAGATACTACATGTTTGGGGTCGACGAGTCGCGCCGGCATTGGCGATTACATGTCGTTGTACATCGTAGCATAAACCTTAAGGGCTGAGCATGTTTTAAGGAAGAAAATGAATACGTCTTGATAGAGAAAGATGACAGGTCTAACATTTTGGCTTTGGGTTCATATTTAAAAATTTGACTTTTATTCAACAAAATGTAAATAATTTCTAAAAAGGATTGGTTCATAATTGTGCATGTGTGTGTGAGAGAGACCAAACCATGTTATCTTTCTACAAAGGTTATACAAAGGTTATAGACCTTTGATCATTGACTTGATCAATTATATTTTTTAGGGTTCGTTTGTTACGGATTAAAATAAAAGTGATTTTCACATGAAATAATTTAGAGATTATATTTTAGAGATTTTATGAAAAATTAGAATCTATTTTGTGTTTGTTTACCAAGATAAAAATCATTTTTTTTAAACAAATAATTTAGTTTGTTTGAATAAAACTATATAAAAGGGATTTTTTGTAACAAAATTAGTTCAATCTTTTAAATCATATTTTCTCTCTCCTCTAAAAAAATCTATTTTTTGAGAAGCTGCTCTTAACAGCTTCTCATTTGAAGCTGTTTTTAGAATTTTTTTAGATTCTGATTTTTTTAAAAAGTTGTAACAAACAAACTCTTAAAAGTGATTATTTTTTAAAAAAAAGTAATTTTTTTTCTGAAAAAAACTATAACAAACGGACTCTTAATTTGCCAATCAAAGGCCAAATATGATTTTTCTCATATAGACTATTGCTTTTTTTGGTCAACCATAGTCCATATATAGACTCTTAGGGCGTCGGCTTGTGCGTGTTGATTGAATTTTATAATTTAATTATTTTGGACGTAGACGTTTTTTTTTTTTAAAGAATGCTATTACTACTAAAGATTACGATATTTTGATGAGATATTCAATCACAACCATTGGTAATTGAAATAAATATTTTCATCAAAATTAATATCTACACGTGTCGACCTACGGAATAATTATAAGTTGATTTTTAAGGATACATAACACATGTTATTTTAATTATTCCGTAAAATACAAATAAAACTTCACGGAAAGAAAATCATTAAACTTCACTGAAATAATTATTATAAGAAACAAAAAAAAACATGAATTAAACTTCACGGAAAATCATAGACTAAAATAGATTCAAAATACATTAATAGTTCCTAACATCAGTTAACATAAGTATGGCATATATGCAATCTTAATTACCATATGCATGTAATAATATACTACTGTTGTTAAAGTTGAAAGCCAACGTCCTTGTGCGCTTAGTTCAGTTGGTATGTACAATACATAAAAGATGTAAGGTCTGGGGTTCAAACCTTAATCACCACAAAAACAAAAATTGAAAGCTAGCCTTAAAAATCAGCTAATATCTCAACTATGATTATATTTTTGCTTAAACGATAGCGGCAAGGAAGGAATTTCGTCCCTTAAATGTGGGTTCTTTACCTTCTCAAAAGATTGTTAAGTATGAAATTGAGTTTTTGTGGGTTGTTAAACTAGTCGAAAGAAAAATATAAATTATGAGAAATAAGTGTTTGTTTGATTTTATGTCAAACATGAAATGTATAGTCCGTGTTTATATGCAAAAGTAATTCTATTGGGCAAAATATCATTGCCTACAAAACCTGGTTTCGTTGCTCAGAATCAGAGAGAGAGACATCACATCTCTATCCAAAATTTTAAAACATTAGATATGAGTCACCTCTTTTTTGTATCTAACAATCAAATGTAATAACCGATGTATAACTAACTATTCCCACTTAAATCTAACAACTTGAAATAAGTATAAACAACTAATTTTTTTCATCCAATATATATACACTACTAGTTTGTTGCCGATTTGGACCGGTTGTGATTTGGCGTGCATAATTCCTTAGGAATGTACAAGTTTGGTTAATTATTTTTCTCTAAAAAAAAAAGTTTGGTTCATTATTTGTCAAAAAAAAAAAAGTTTGGTTTATTGTTGATACTCTATAGATTAAATTAGTTTAAAATTTAAATATATTTTAAAATAATGAAATATAAAAAATATTATATGATACTAAACTATTTTTGAGAGGAATATATGATACTAAATTATTGAATGGTAGATACGACCTAAACTATTTTAAAGCGAACTTGCATGAATGATTTTGATCCGTGACTATTAGCGTAACCATGTAGGTGCATTGAATGATTACATAATGCCAAAGTGGCTTTCAATTATAGATAGAAAATATATTTTTCATTTCAGCATTTTGCTGCTAAGTCCGTTTGCAATCACAGCCAGCTTGTTAAGTAGAGAAATGATCCATATTCCACACAAAAAGTAAACCTTGTTGACTGCAACCTCTTACTCCCTCCGTCCCTATATGCAAGTTCCTTTTATTTTTTTTTACATTTTTTAAGAAAAGTTGTTAGTGTAATTAATGTGTCTATTTAGTGTGTTAATATTACTAAATTGTCCTTTGTTTAAATGTATATTAAAATTGACTTTTCATATTTCAAGACAAGTTAGTAGTATTAATTAGGGGTATGTTTAGAAGAAAAAAAATTAATAAATGCATCTAGTAATTTGAAAAGGGATTTACATTTAGAGAGAAAAATAAAGTCAAATGAATGCTTAGATATAGAGGCGGAGGGAGTAACATATAAACAAATGAGAAATGCTAACTTATGCCTTTAAGACAATGGTTTAGAAGTCAAATGTAAAAACTTAAGGTTGAAAAGTTTTTTCAATACAAAACTTATGTTTTAATTCTCTTTTTAATCTTTAACTTGTATTTTAAGAGCACAAGTTAACACGACCCTAAACAAATTAATCATATTATCAATACAACTTAAAGTCTTAATAAATGAGGTCGTTCTAGCTAACGCTCGAATGAGTAATCTCATTCATTTTTCTTCTAACAATACGTGTAGTCAAATTTTGGAGCATGCGAAAAATTTATAATAGGAAGATTGGTTGCTTGTAAATGTAATAATGCATGCTAAGCGAACACAACAACAACAAGATCGACCTACTCCAAAAAACTGTCACAACAGAGACGGCTAGCAACATTCAACATCAGTTGTCTTGTTGGCATCCACCAGTAACAGGGCGTTTAATGTGCAACATTGACGTCTCATTCTCCATCACGCTGAGCTAAACCGAGGTTGCTATGATACTTTGGACACAACATATTTGCTCCATGGAAGTCGGAGAATTGCTTCATGCCATCAGTTGGGTGCATCGTCTACAACTTCACAATGTTGATTTTGACTAAGTAGTAAAGATAATTGTAGATTACTTCAACAACGGCAACCACAATCATATTGACAATTTGACACTATATTAGATGAATGCAAACATTGTTGTCGTTTATTTTTCACAAACTCTCATGTGGAGTTTAGTCATAGACAAACGAATAAGGTAGTTTATACATTAGTTAGAGAGACCATATTCTTATCTAATCCTCAACTCTCCATACTTTTGTTGATGTCCTGCCATATATCATATTGAACTGATATCTAATAAAATGCTATAAGCTTTTCTCTTAAAAAAAGGTGTTATAAACTATTTTTCCAACTATTCCTTTAATATTCACTTTATTGTTGGATGAAATTATTACCGATCAAATCATTGTATGTAGCATCTATTTATAAAAATGTGAGATCTACGTTAATTTCATCAAATAAAAGAGTGAATATAAGTAAGAATTTTTTTTTACTACTCATTTCGATTTAACTAATTTAGCAAACACAAAACTTCCAGTATCATCCAAAATACACCTACAATAACGTCAACAATTTGAAAAATATGAAAATGAAGCATCAACATATGTACTGTAAAACATCTTTCACTACTCAGTAATGTGCTCACAAAAAAAAATTAGACGGTAATACTCACAAAAAAATAAAAAATGGAGAGTGATAAGAATGTGAAGTGATTTTTTTTCTTTTTAATTAAGAGTAAAATGACATGAAAGAGAAGGATGTTCCAATTGATTTGAAACCCCACTATAATTCTTTGTCATGTTCATATATATCATTAAAAATATAGGAAAAAAAAATACATAAGGTCCGGAAGGAGATAAAACTTGACCCAATCATTTATGTGAATCAACGATCTAACGAGTAATAAACCAATAAGAACAACACAATGAATCCAACCCTATTCAATTTTAACAAACAACAAACATCAAGTGTGGGCATTTGCAAGCACCAATTGGGTCTATAATTTGGCGATGGTCCGACCATCAACATAGTAGCGGATCACATACCATCAACTCCCTGCAACATCAGCAGCAAGCATTAACAACTCTTTAGAGCCCCAAACAATCATGTGTCAAACAAAAAGAATGACTAGGATATCACTTCAGTATGAATTCGCTCACAAGATTGAGACGGATATTGAGGTTGAACATGTGCCTTGGAGGTGAACCTAAAACCTCGAAAACAGCAGATTTCAACAGACTTGAACAATTATTAGAGAATCTAGAAATGAGAATGCCAAAGCAGCAACAACGCTGAACTTTATCTGTTGAAACCTATAGAACTCAATAGATCTGAATTTTATTAATAAGTCTTCCGTTTTTATAAATATGTCACTTTTTGTTTTTAGTACATCAAAAAAATTCTTTAAACAATGCTCTCTCAAATATTTTTCGTCTTCGAATTTGACGATCATTGTTAAAGGTTCCACACGTGACGCTCATAAAAGACTAAAAATGAAATTATAGAGACAAAAAATTACTAAAATAAGTTTTACTACTTATAAATACATTGACTTTCGTTTTTAATCCCTCTTTTTTTTTTTGGAGGGAATTTTTAATCCCTCTATATATTGCGCTATGTGCAACCTTTAAAACAAGAATCCAATTTGTTGGAGGAAGATATGTTTTTTTTAAGTGAAATTGGAGGAAGATGTTTAGGGGACCAATGTTTGAAATAAATTTAGAGAAACTAAAAATTTATAATAACCAAAGACCTATTTAACAATCTTTAATGAAATGAGATGAGATTGTTAATTAAGCGGCAACAAAATATATCTTGTAAAAAATTATGATATGATGACTTACTATAATTTCTACAAAATCACTGTGATATAAATAAATCTAATGTTGAAAATTTGGCTTCAAATTTATGTTTTGAGAAACAGAGAAATTGTGACGCGATTTTCTCAACGTGTCACGATTTTCTAGGAAGTGAGCATGGTTTTCTGGGTGCTCAATCGTGTCACGATTTTGGGAAAACGTGACACAATTTTCAACTTGCTGGGCATGTTTTCAGGATAAGGTTGGTCGTACCTTGTGTCGTACGCACCAAACATGTCACGATTTGGAAAAACGTTACACGATTATGACAGTTGAATACCGCTATATAAGTGTTTCTTTGCAGATTTTGAAGGAGAGCTTGAAGGGAGAGAAACTTGAATTACAAAGGAGGTAACTTTAGGGTTGAGTGTCTTTGTAGTGAGGTTCTCTTGGGTTGGGAAACATTGTAAACACCTTGGGTAGTGAGATCTCACCATTGGAAGGATCAAAAGCTTTCTTTTGTGTTTTCTCTTAGGATTCATTGAGAGTGTGGGTGACATGAAAATGCATAGAAATTAGGTCTTGTTCTTTTGTGAGCTTTTAAGCTAACCTCTTGTAACTCATTTGTATCACTTTCATCTTAGTGGATTGGAGGACTGCTCTCTCACCCATAATAGGTCATATTGGATCGAACTGGGTTACCATCTTGGTGTGTTTGTTCCTTTCTTTCATTGTTTATCTTTATTGCTTTGATTATGCTTGTGGTGTTGCTTTACACTTAGATTTAGGTCTGCTTTTGTTGTTGCTGCTTGGAGACACTTTATCTTTTGATTACCACTTCCTTTTCTCCACACATCTTTGTTATTCATTGGTGTGATTTTGTCCGAATTCACAACAATTGGCGCCCACCGTGGGGCTAAGGCGTAAATTGGTAAAGTTGGTATCATGGGTTCAAAGTGGGACATCGAGAAGTTCATTGGAAGTAATGATTTCGGGTTGTGGAAGGTTATGATGCAAGCGGTGTTGACACAACAAAAGTGTGTAGAAGCATTAAAGGGTGAAGCGGCGATGCCGGCGAGTTTGACACAAGCGGAGAAGCGTGAGATGATAGAAAAGGCTAAGAGTGCCATTGTCTTATGTCTCGGAGATAAGGTTTTAAGGGATGTCACGAGGGAAGCTATCGCGGCGTCGATGTGGGCTAAGTTGGAGTCATTGTACATGACAAAATCGTTGGCTCATAGGCAACTCTTGAAACAACATCTCTATTCATTCAAGATGGTGGAGTCTAAATCAATCTCGGAGCAATTGGTGGAATTTAACAAGATTCTTGATGATTTAGCTAACATTGAAGTTAATATGGAAGATGAGGATAAGGCTTTGTTGCTACTTTGTTCATTACCAAAGTCTTTTGAGCATTTCAAGGATACCATCCTTTATGGTAAGGAGGGCACCACTACTTTGGAGGAGGTCCAATCAGCTTTGAGAACCAAAGAATTGACCAAGTTCAAGGACTTGAAGGTTGATGAAGGTGGTGAAGGCTTGAATGTTGCAAGGGGAAGGAGTGAGCATAGAGTAAAGGCAAGGGGAAGTGGAGGTCCAAGGGTTTGGACAAATCAAAGTATAAATGTTTTCTTTGTCATAAACAAGGTCACTCCAAGAAGGATTTTCCAGATAAAGGGGGCAATGGTAGTTCTTCCGTTCAAGTTGCGGTGGCGTTCGATGAAGATGGTTATGAGAGTGCGGATGCACTAGCGATCACAAGTTGGGAACCGGAGAAGAGATGGGTTTTGGACTCGGGATGCTCTTATCACATGTGTCCTAGGAAGGAATATTTTGAGACTTTGGCTCTAAAAGTAGGAGGAGTTGTTCGACTCGGAAATAACAAAGCATGCAAAGTCCAAGGCATGGGCACCGTTCGTCTAAAGATGTTTGATGGTCGTGAATTCCTTTTAAAGGATGTGAGGTTTGTTCCCGAACTTAAGCGAAATTTAATTTCCATAAGCATGTTTAATAGTCTAGGTTATTGCACTAGAATTGAGCATGGGGTTTGTAAAATTTTGCATGGTGCATTGATTACGGTTAAAGGGTCTAAAATGAATGGTTTGTACATTTTAAATGGTTCCATAATAATTGGTAATGGATCGGTGGCTAGTGTAGTACCTCATAATAATTTCGAATTGTGGCATTTGAGATTGGGGCATGTTAGTGAAAGAGGTTTAGTTGATCTAGCTAAACAAGGTTTGCTAGGAAAAGATAAATTGGACAAGCTAGAATTTTGTGAGCATTGCATACTAAGAAAGCAACATAGAGTAAAGTTTTGTAGTGGTATACATCATTCTAGTAGACCTTTTGAGTATGTACATTCGGATCTTTTGGGTCCTTCCAAGACACTTACTCATGGGCGAGGTTCTTATTCTCTTTCCATCATTGATGACTATTCTAGGAGAGTGTGGGTCTTTATTTTTAAAAACAAAAGTGATACCTTTGAAAAGTTTAAGGAATGGCACACTCTTATAGAAAATCAAATAGGAACTAAACTTAAAGGGTTAAGAAGTGACAATGGCCTGAAGTTTGTTTCAGAGCAATTTAATGAGTTTTGCAGGTTAAAAAGAATCAAGAGGCATAGAACCGTACCAAGAACACCGCAACAAAATGGTCTTGTTGAACGCATGAATAAGACTCTTTTGGAGCGGGTGAGGTGTATGCTTCTAGGAGCTAGGTTACCTAAGAGTTTCTGGGGTGAAGCAGTGACTACTGCTGCCTATTTGATCAATAGATGTCCATAACAGAAATTGACTTCAAGACACCTATGGAAGTATGGAGTGGGAAACCAGCAGACAACTCATCTTTGAAGGTTTTCAGAGATTTGGCATATGCGCATATCAAGCAAGACAAGCTTGAGCCTGGAGCTTTGAAATGTGTCTTCATTGGTTATCCGGAAGGTGTGAAGGGTTACAAGTTGTGGAAATTGGAATCTAGTGGAGGATCAAAAGTTTTGATTAGTAGGGATGTTACCTTTGATGAAACCCGTATGGGGATGAAGTGTAAAAACCTAGAAACTTTAGTACCGGAGACAATGGTGGAGGAAACTCAGTTTGAGGTGGAGCTTCCAAATGAAGAGAAAGATGATGTGGAAGATGAAGCTTCAACATCGGATACTAGTGGAACTCAACCGGTAGTGGATCCCGATTCTCTTCTTGCTAGAGATAGAGAAAAGAGGACCATTAGACACCTACTAGATATGGTTATGCGGACTTGGTGTGTTATGCTCTAAATGCGGCCGAAGATGTGCAAGACTCGGAACCTAGAAACTTCAAGGAGGCATTTGAGAGCAAAGAAAGCAAGTATCGGTTGAAGGCGGTGAATGAAGAGATGGATTCATTGGAGAAAAACCAAACTTGGAAACTTGTGAAGCTACCTAAACACCAAAGGGTAGTTCGATGCAAGTGGATATTCAATAAAAAGGAAGGTATTCCGGGAGTTGAGGGTCCTAGGTACAAAGCAAGACTTGTGGCCAAGGGTTTCACTCAAGTGGAGGGGATTGACTACAATGAGATCTTCTCACTGGTGGTGAAACATTGTTCCATAAGGATACTTATGGCTATTGTGAATCAATTCAATCTTGAGTTGGAACAAATGGATGTAAAGACGCTTTCTTACACGATGACCTTGAAGAGACAATCTACATGGAGCAACCATAAGGTTTTGTGGAGGACAAGCCTAAGGTATGTCTTTTGAAGAAATCTTTGTATGGGTTGAAGCAAAGCTCTAGGCAATGGTATCGTCGGTTTGATGAATTTCTTTTGAAGACCGATTTTGTGAGAAGCGGGTATGATTCTTGTGTGTACATGTTGAAGAGGGGTGAGAAAGTCATTCTCTACCTTCTTTTATATGTGGATGATATCTTGATGGCAAGCTCTAGCAAGGATGAGATTGTGAAG
>Ga0315913_1008977_pt1 | contig 11769 bp, 6 predicted proteins | sample MpolsnodulesMG_FD_207736 | JGI IMG/M metagenome (GOLD analysis project Ga0315913, IMG submission 207736) | Medicago polymorpha root nodule microbial communities from Los Angeles, California, United States - small nodules | ecosystem: Host-associated > Plants > Roots > Nodule | place: USA... | reverse complement strand
ATATATATATATATATATGGGTTTTGCTAGAAGTCACCAATGAAGGTGTCTTTTAACAATTCACACCTCAAGATGAGATTATCCACTTTTTAGTTATAAACTTACTAAAAAACACCTTCATAAATATTAGCTGGTGTCTTTTAACAAATGCGTATAGAATAACTTGCTATAACACATTTTCATAAAATGTGTTTTCTATCAAAACCATATATGAAACAAGTTTGCAAAATCTCTTCTCTAAAAAAAAAAGTTTGCAAAATCTTTTTCCTCTAAAAAATTTTTTGTAAAATTTTCCCCAAATTTTCCTCCTTTTGTGTGGACCCAAAATAGTTGATGCTTGTAAGATGCTCGGTCACTAATCTCTAGTCGCAATAAATTGGAACCATCGTCACCCTCCAAGCATAAGCATTCCTTCATATCTCTCTCTTTCTCTCGTTATTCTCGAAAAGATTTCTCGAAGCATCCATGATGAGGCCGTCGATACTCAGATCCGTCCAGTCAGCCGTGTCCCGCAGCATAACCCGCCGTGGCTATGCCACCGAACCGGTGCCTGAACGCAAGGTGGCCATTCTCGGTGCCGCCGGTGGGATCGGTCAGCCCCTCTCTCTTCTCATGAAGCTCAACCCTCTCGTTTCAACCCTTTCTCTTTATGATATTGCTGGTACCCCTGGTGTTGCTGCCGATGTTAGCCACATCAACTCCAGATCTCAGGTACCCTTTTCACTGGTTAATTGTAAAATTCAATCTTTATTGCTTGATGATGAATCTTAATTTCAAAGGTGCTAACTTTACTGGTGCTGTTTATTGGGTTATTCTTGTGAGAGATCGGAATTAATCGGTGTGTTTTTAAGAAGAAACTATTCATTTTCCATCTCATGCGTATTTTTATTAAATTAAATTATTAAACATTTGTTTCAATCTATGAGAGTACAGACACTCCTCCCTCAGATTCGGCCTGTCTCGGTGTCGGCACACGACACGGACATGACAGCACTACACCAGACATATATGATTACATTGAACTATGTGATTTTCTTAAATTATTAGCGGTGTCGGCGTGTGTGTCTATGTCTTGTGCGGTGTCCATATCCATGTTTCATAAGTTTTAAGGATCTCATTTCTCGTTTGTTGTATTTTAATGTTATGGTAGTTAACCTTTGGGTTAATATATGTTTAACCCCTGTAATATGTAATATGAGCGATTTCTGATGTACCCCTTGAAAAAATTTGTTTAGATTCCAACCTGTAATTTAAAGATTCTTTGGTTTTGGACCTTCATGACATCAAATTACAAAATTTAAGATACTTTCGACCTTTGTAATTTGAATGAATTTGGGTTTACCCCGATTTTGTACGGTCAAAATTCATGAAGGTCCAAAACCAAAGAATCTTCAAATTACAAGTTTGGAATCTAAACAATATTTTTTATAGGAGGTAAACCGGAAATCACTAATATTACAGGGAGGTAAACATATATTAACCCTTAACCTTTTCTTGTGGGGGAGTGAACCGCAAAGATGCATGATTTATTTATTATTATGGTTACATTTGATTTTAGAACACGAAGGTACCCTTTTATTGGATTTAGTTTGATGTTGTATCACAACAATGGGAAATGTTAAAATGCAAACTCTGATTTTTTTGATGTTATTGTAAATTCAACCCTTCTGCAATGCCATGATTTTTTTACTTTAGTTTAATGTTGTTGAGCTGTTGATTGAGGATTTTTTTTTCCTTCCAATTTTGGTTTTAATTGCAGGTAACTGGGTACGCAGGTGAAGATGAGCTTGGAAAAGCTTTGGAGGGTGCTGACGTTGTTATAATTCCTGCCGGCGTGCCCAGAAAGCCTGGAATGACTCGTGATGATCTTTTCAACATTAACGCCGGCATTGTTAAATCACTTGCCACTGCTATTTCTAAGTACTGCCCCCATGTGAGTCTCTGTTTTCGTTGAGTTGTTTTTTATTGTTCTTCTGTAACTCTTTGTTGATTTTGCTTGCAATTCAGTGATGTTTATTTTGGTTTCTCTGTGAAAATTTTAAACATGTGTACTAGCTTATGCCATGAAGGAAATGAGTGAATTTCATTACAATTGGTTATGTATCAATTAATTTTCTTAGTTAAAGTTACCCTGGACTTACTCTTAGACTGGTAGTCTATTTCTCCAATCAACTTATTATGTGTATTGAATTGATTTAAAATTTGATTTGATGACCAATAATACTAATAATTGAGTGGCATATTATTGGTTTTTTTACATCCATTAAAAGTGTAGGATTTGAGATTTATAAGTTGGAAAATTAGAAAACTAATCAAGTGTATTTGATAAATTGAAATAAGTAAATATATGCATGTCCTTCTATATTTAAGCATGATATGGTTTTAGCTTTTATATTCATATATAATATAATTTTATTTTATTTGATGCTGAGTACTTCTTTAAATATGGAATCAGGCCCTTGTTAACATGATAAGCAACCCTGTGAACTCAACTGTCCCCATTGCGGCTGAGGTTTTCAAGAAGGCAGGGACATACGACGAGAAGAGATTGTTTGGGGTTACAACTCTTGATGTAGTTAGGGCAAAAACTTTCTATGCTGGGAAAGCTAATGTTCCAGTTGCGGGTATGTAAAGTGTAACTATCGCACAAATAGTATAATGTTTTTGTGTTTTTGTTCAATTTTCATTAAGACGAAACATGAGGATTTGAGTATTGGTCATATTTAAGCTTCAAGCTTTCCCAAAGAAAGTCGAACATAACTGAAATGTTTTTTCTTGAGCAAGAACGGGGGTTGGTGGGGAAAGGATTGTAATTGCATGAAGATTTTGGATTTCTTTCTACAGCAGACCAATTTGCTATTAGTTGTACATAACATTTGATTTTTCTGCAGAGGTCAATGTACCTGTTATAGGAGGCCATGCAGGAGTTACTATTCTCCCACTATTTTCTCAGGTAATTCCCTGCTCTTTAACTTGGCATTTTCGCACTTCTAACATGTATTTTGGCTTCCAAACGCTGCTGGTATGTGGTAATCCTCTTAACTGTTCTCTTGTATAGGCATCACCTCAAGCCAATCTGGATGATGATGTCATTAAGGCTCTAACTGCGAGGACCCAAGATGGAGGAACAGAGGTTGTGACTGCCAAGGCTGGAAAGGGTTCCGCAACTTTGTCAATGGCGTAAGTCTTGGTTTAGCCATGTTGATACTGGACTGGACAGTATAGTTAATCTCTAGAATAAGTTTATTCAATGTTAACACTCGATAGTACTACAAGAATTATGATTCCTGGGTGAGTTTTTCGTGTAGTTGATGTAAAGTATTCACATGTTTCTTGCAGTTATGCTGGAGCCATATTTGCTGATGCTTGCCTCAAAGGTCTTAATGGAGTTCCAGATGTTGTTGAGTGCTCGTATGTGCAATCCAATCTCATTGCTGAACTTCCTTTCTTTGCTTCCAAGGTGATTGAAACTGCAATGACACTATATTCTTTTATGTTTCTATTTTTACTTCTAATGGTTTAAGGTTCATTCTCTTGTTGTTTGAGGATGCACAGGGCCTATTTTCTTTTAACTTGTTGTGTTCATAGAAAAGGTGATCTATGTTGACCACCAGTTGTTTTATTCTTTCGCATTGACTAAACTGTTGAAATATTTTACAGGTGAGGATTGGGAAGAATGGTGTAGAGGAAATTCTGGGCCTAGGTTCTCTCTCAGATTTTGAGAAACAAGGCCTTGAAAACCTCAAGTCTGAACTTAAGTCATCTATTGAGAAGGGAATCAAATTTGCCTCCCAGTAATCGAACATGTCATACATTTCTGGCAGGTTACTGGATTTTTCCATTTAGAACCGAATCAAATTTTGCAAATTCAGAACAATTGTTTGTAATGTTGCTGGCAGAGGTGGCGGCTTTGTTGTTTTATTTAGAGCAGGTATACGCCTAGATTTAATAATTAAATCTGCAAGAACAGTTTATTGCTGCAGGGATTGAAATTAAAACCAGTTTTAGATTGGCCTTTCCATTCATAATGGCCCTTCACTAATGTATGGTTTCATATACTATGCAATTGAAGGGTGATGTACACTTTTTTTTTTCCTTTTTATTTCTCATTTATATTTCTTCTAGATCTTGAAAAGTGGTTATAATTATTATGGAATCTACTAAATTGCAACATCTTTTAAAATATAAATTATAAGATAACTCCAATATTTTCTAAAGAGCAACAAATACATCAAAACAATTTATTGAAATGTATAATTCATATAAATATTTGAATTACTAAAACGCTCACAGAAATGGCCCACCAATGACGTGGTTGTCCCCCTTTCCCATTATTTTAAAGAACATTCAGGGTGGTGAAAGAAGGGATTAGCATTGACACGGAGACTCGGGAAATTTTTACCCTACACCCATACACTTATACTTTCATCCCAACATTTGATTCAAACTACCCATTTTACCCTATTATATATTAAATTTTTTTTTTAACCATTTTCATTTCACCCACCCACTCCTTTCCGGAAACTTTGGGAGAAAAAGAGAGATTATGTTGTGTTTCTTCCTGGAATCTTATTCAATTTTTCGATTTTATTTTTTACTGGAATTGGTATTTGCTGGTTTCCGATAGTGTTACGGTCACCATTATTGTTGATTGCAGATTTCCCATCAACCGATCGGGTACCAAAAAACCAAAGAGAAGCGTTCTGGAAATTGCAATCGACCTTCTGTTTGAGGTTTTCTAGTTGAGATCTTTTTTTGATATTTCCGAAAACCCCATAGATTGTGATACACATCTGTTCCGATGTTGGGTGTTGTTTTGTTTCTGAAAAACTGCATCTCTGGGTTACAGTGTTGCTTTGTTTCTACTCATTCTTTACTTTTAAGTTTGTTAATGTTATTTAATTTGCTATTCTTTTTATTAATTTTTTGCTTTTTTTTTTGTCCTCTGTTAAGAACCACTACCAAATTTGATCAAACAAGTTGATTTTTCTCCCACTACAATACTAAGCAAGTTGAATTCACATAATTAAAAAAAATTATAATTCAGAAACATGCCACCGGAAAAGATTTGAAGAGGTTTATGGTAAATCTGCCAGAAATGTAAACAAAAGTATTTCTTGGTTGAATCCGGAAACGTTGTATATTGATTACTGGAAGAAAAGAAAAATACAAATCGATAGGTTTGAGGTGGTTTTGTCATGTGGGGATGAACTCAAAAATGTTGAAAGTGAGAGTGAAAATTACTATGTAAAAAATTAAATGGTATAAAGGACAAAATTGGAATTTTTCAAGAATTGTAGGGGTGAATTTTTCAAGAATTCCGGAGACTCGAATCTTCAACTTGTCTTGCTTCCTCCAGTTGTGTTTTCTCCAACTGGTATGACCTTTTCCTTTTATTCTACCTACCCTATTGGGGTCTTTTTTCCCCTGCAAACAATGCCCTCAAAGATTCAACTAATTTTTCAATCTCTTGGTGCTTGTTGTTTTTTTTCTTTCCCAGAATCACTGGTAATCACCGTGAGTTCACATTTTTATTCTTCCCTTCTTTTGAGTCACTTCAGCTTCAGCCTCTTTCACTTGTGATGAGAACCAGGGGTCTACGATGAAGGAAATAAAGAGGATTGTAGGGAAATGTTTGTAAATAACAAGGTTAAATAATCAACCTTAGCCTATGAAGTTCAGATATGTAGTACAAGTACATACGAAATGCAAAATTTCTAAAATTTAGGATATAATACGGTTAAGATACATTAACAAAAAATTTATACTATATGTGAAGTTGCCCTTAGTGTTAGTTTTGTTGTGATGATTTTTGACTAGATATTTTGATGATGTTTATTGTCCCTTTTATAGTGATTAGCATATGTTAAAACACCTAGCAATCCAATGTTCTTAGGGTTCTTCAAAGTGTCTTGTGTGTCAAGTTTCATTTTGTGGCAAAACTCTTTTTTCCATCCCTATGAATTGATTCACTATGTGTTGATTCGTATCATTTGGGTTCTTTGGTCTTGGTTTTTGTTGGACATGTAAATATGAATCGTTTCATGAATATTTTGATTCGTATCATGCTTGAATCGAATCACAATTTGTTGATTCGTATCATTTGAGTTCTCTGCTCCTGTGATTTGCCTTGATGAATCGTATCAATGTTCTTTGATTCGTATCAACCTTCATCTAAGTTACTTTGAATCAATTCATTTTCTTGCTTGAGCATTTTTGAAGCGTATTAATCTTCATCCGGAAACCACTTGATTTGATTCAAATGCTCCTTGAATCATATTGATCTTCATAGCTCCAAATTTATCCCTTTTCACTTCTCTGAATTGAATCATACTTAGTGTGATTCAAATCAAGTCGTTGTTTTTGCCACAAATATTGCACTTATCACTCCTGCCTATATATAGCTATACCCATACACCTTCCAACTTACTGAATCAATGCCAAATAACATTCTAGAGTCTTCAAACCTCTCTATCCACTTGTTCTTTAGTTTAAACATTTTTTCTAAGATTTTTTTGTGGATTTTGAGTCATAGATTGTTAGAATGCTATAAGAACTGTACATTGGTTTCTTTCAAGGAACTTGATTGAGGATCAAGGGTCTAAAGAAAAAGAGGGATTTCTTTCCACCTCCAAGGGGAATTGTGGGGGTCTTTCTAACCTCTCAAGTTCAAGGGGATCCAAGCTTCAAACATAGCAAATAAGAATTCAAGGTGAAGGAATTCCAAGGATTGCATGAGAGCTTGAGTTTCGAAGACTTAGAGAATTTCCAATTTCAAGAGTACCTGAAGATTGGTGGTATTGTGGTTGCTTATGATTGAAGATTAGGGTTATCGAGAGAATCTTTTGTAATCATAACAATTTGTAAACATTTTTCAACAATATTAGAAGTCTTTAATAGAGACGTTTTCTATCAAAAAGAGTGGAGGTACCCCGAAGCAAGGACGAAAGAGGGAACCACTGTAAATCCTAGTGTTCTTCTCTTCCATATCCTTTTAGATTTTTGCATTCATAATTGTATATGTTTTTTATGTTTGAAACAATCTTGATTTGTTTGTGATTACTTTTGTTCACTTAACCTAATCTCAATTACTTCAATGGAGATTCTTTCAAATTCATTTTTATCACAATTAAGCTTCAATTAAGTTTCAAACCATTGATTCATATACCTTGTGTTCATTAGTTGTTAGTGTGATTTATTGTTAATAGGTTTGATTTGAGATTGTTTAGTTTTGCAATTTGTATACTTGAATATTGATATTTGATTTGTTTAATAAGATTCAATATTTGAAAATCTCAATTCAACTTTGAATCTTAGTTCTTGTTCATTGTCTTAAATTTGTTACCATCGTGTCGCACAAATCTAATAAGTCATAAGTTTACAAATCCACGCTTTCACAAAACCTTTTCAAAAAGCCTTTTTCTCAAGTTTAAGGGGATCCAAACTTCGGACATAACAAAGAAGAATTCAAGGTCACACACAACTTAACTCACATTATGAAACAAGACAAAACACTGTAGAAGTGACAAGAAATATTATGTACCAGCAATATGTAACTTGTGATTTCATGTAAAAGAATAAATTAGGAACTAAATGAATCATTTTGAGTCATAAAAATTAAAAGAGAAGCAATTTAGTAGTGTCGTGCAATTATTGCGAAAACATTGTCGTACCATTTAGTATTTTCCTTAGGAAAATGAAAATAAAATACAATTTAGGGGCATCCATTAAATGATCAGAACTTCCATCATCACTACATTTATTCAGCCATAGAAGCATTAGAAACCACAAATGTGATTAGTAGCTAGACGTACAAGTATTAACACCTTTCCATTTTCCCAATGTGACATAATGACATTGTTTTATTCATTCCCTTTACCATTGATCTTATCTCATATAATGAAAAAGCTATGCTTATTCACAAACACTAATATGATTTTTATTTTTGAAGAAGGTAAATTAGACCACTTAAATTGACATTGAAGAGAATTGAATCTGAGACCTTGAGGAGGAGCATACTCCCAGATCTCGAGTCAATACCATCAGAACAATCTAAGTGGGTTAACACTAATATGATGTATCTAGTGATGTTGAGCATCTGGCCCTCCAGGTGACACTCTCTCTGGCTTTCCACCTAGCAATGCCCTCTTCCGCAGCCACTCACTATTTCTTACATCATTAATTACTTCACGCAACCCAAATTTGCTATTCATCACTTTGTCCTTTGTTGAGAACAACATAGGCACAAGTCTTGCCTCTGACCTCACTACAAGCAATGTTAAAACACAAATGAAGATAAGAAACTCTCTTGAATTCGTGGAAGTAACCATGATCTTACAATTCACTTAAATTTGTAAGCAAAACAAGTTACTAGCTTAATTATTTTTATCAATGAGTGAAGTAGCTTGGACTTTATATAAACACGTCGAGGATGAAATTAATTGTTCGAATGGGATGAATTCAATTTAAGGATTTTGTATTACAAAATTCCAATTGGAATGTCGTGTAAGCAGTCCAAATAACCTTTGTCTTATGCTCTTTTGGTTTCAAATTCAACTTGTCGCCATAGATGACAAATGTTGAATGATATGACACTTTTATGGATTTTACAAATTTGGGTGCTTTACTCTAATATAAGCCCACCCAACCTATTCACCTTAATTTGTCTTTGTTGTTAATTATATTAAGATAAGAAGTAACGACAAATAACCCTTTACATTTTGGTACATCTTTTGAAATCCATCAATAGTATTTCGAGTATGATCAATGTGCTATGTCATGAAAAGCTGTAATGCTTTTTCTCCACACTCACATCATTGCATTTTTTTAGCTCAAATGCCGTCGTTTACAATAGTGCTAATCAATTGGGTCATATCACAATATCTCTTTTAGCATTTGGTTTATACACGCGTTATTTGAGAAAGATTGATTTTAAAAGATGGACCAAAATGTAAAGCGTTATTTGTCGTTACTTCTCATATTAATCCAGTTAAGAACAATGACAAATTAGCACTGAACCAGCATCTCATAACTATTGGAAAAATTAAATTCCACACATATTAAAGATAAGTTCTGGTTAGAGTTTAAACGGAGGTACCCTCACTTTACAAATCGATTTTGTAAAATTGAGTTAGATCAAACCAAAATTATAAGATAATGTCACAATATATCAATTCGGATCAACCATAATTTATATATAAACACTAAACTCAATAATGTTGGACGTGGAGGATTACTTAAAAATTTACCTAACGAGAGTTTATAAAGAGAGACACATTCACCTTACAAAATGTTTTGTATGATTTAGTTAGTACTAATTCAAATTTCAAGACGAACAAAAGACAAAGAAGTCAAGTCTCCACTTGATTATTAAAAAAATCAATAAAATTGATATATAAATTTCATTAAGGAAATATAGTTAAGTTAAGAATATATATACAACATTAGACCAAATGGTTAGTCTCCTTTCAATCAATTTAACGAACAATTAATACAACAAGACCTTAAATCAATTTAACAAACAACTACTACAACAAGACTTAATAAAACCAAACACATATTATTTTTGAATTAGTTGTTATGTATTTATATCTAACTACCTCAAATGATAAACATTGAGCTATCCCAAACAAGTTTAATTGTCGAAAATTAACATAAATAGAAAAGTAAAAAATTACTACATGATAGATAGATTTATTTGTAATGGTTTGGTATTTCCCGTCGCAATAACAACTATAAAGAAAACTTTTTTAACAATTAAAATTATCAAGACAATAGTTATAAACATATTAAATGGACAATAAGTTTCTTGCAAATAACTAATTGTTTACGTTGAAGAAGACGTTATCATTCTATTTTGTAAACAATCAATTGTAGATAAAATTGACTTCTTAAAACGCATTTTGTCCGACTTTTTTAAAGCAATATTGTTGCTGCTAACTTATTAGAGGATAATACTTCATCTAGCGTACAACCTGTTATTACAAGTCACAAATAGGATATAGATGATAGAATTGAGTTAGTTACACCAAAATAAGCTTGTTCGAGTTAGTTATAACTTGTTCTCCAAGTTATCTAGCTTTCCATCACTTGTATATATAGGAACCATGTAATTAACTTTTAGTTAGATCATTCATTTAAAGGAAATGCTAACAAGTGTCCTTAAGGAACTTGTTAAGAAATCTCAAGTGAAAATTTTATCTTGGAAATGGTACATTCAAAACATTGGAACCTTAAAATGTAACTTTTTCTACATAAAACTTATAAATTATTTCTATTTTTAAATATATGAGACTTTGGTGATTTCTCTCTATTTTTGATCTTCTCATATGGTATCATGAGCCTTTCGTGAATTCGCTCACGCTTTCAAATTTTTCCTTTGTTTTATGTGGATTTTCGTAGAATCTTCTTGATTATTTGTTTAATTATGCAGTTTCTTCTCGATTCTTCTTTTTATCTACAAATTGCAGGTTTTTTTTGTTGTTGTTTGAGTTTCTTGCAATTTCTCATTCATCTTCATCGTCTACCTTGATGCTTTTTTCATCCTTTCATAGCGCGCAACAATACTGCTTTTACCGGTACATATAATTGTAGTACTGTAACAGATCCTTCACAAAGTACTACTTCATAGTACTATGTTTATCCTAGCAATGAACCGATTTCTCTTGCGCTTACACCACCTTTGTATTGAAGAAATTATCTTGCTTGAGCTCGAGCAATGCGTCATGCCTTAGGTGCTAAGGATAAGTTTGAGTTTGTTGATGGAAGCATTCTAGTTCCTACACTTCTTGATCCAAAATGACAAGTTTAGGAATGATGCAATAGTTTGATTTACTCTTGGATTGACCCATGTAGAATTGTTCATGAAATACCCTTTCTAATTGATTCCAATTATGAATTGAATGTGGTGCAAGGGTAGTGAACCAAGTAAATGCACTTTTGTCACATAATTTGAAGAAAAAAAATCATTCTCAAATTATCTTATTTGCTATGTTTCCAGTCTACATCAAATAACGTGCAATGTGTGTTGACAGTGGATTCACTGCCAGCAAACTCAGTAAATTTAGGGATTTTCCAACGCCTTGAAAGTTCAGTTTGTAAAACATATTCTAAAAGAGCAGAAACAAAGTTTGATCTATATAATCCTATATTTAGACCATTTGAGCCATGATAGTTTCGACCAAGTTGGCTATGTTATTAGGTGCCCCCAAGTTTTGTTGTTGAACATTTCTAACAACCTCAACTGCATCATTATTTCTATTCACCAAAATCACTTCTAGTTGAGCTTGAACAACTGGTTCGACAGGTTGAGGTTAAGGCACATGCTGCTGTCCTTGAACCACAGGTTCGACAATTTGTGAAGGTCTAAGACTTTGAACTTGTGGAATCTGTTGATGACCAGGTTGAACAGAGTTAAAGAAATCTGCTATTCTTCCCATTTGGGTGGCTAAGGCTTGGTAACTTTTGTTAGTGTTTTGAATGAAAGGAATAAAAATTGTACCAATTTGAATGAATGGTGGTACAAAAGCTCCCATCTTTGACTGTGTCATTGCAGTAGTAGTTGTGGAAACAGTTGCAGGAGCAGTTACTCCTATTTCTGTCGAAACTGGCAAAGCCATGGTTGCCCCCCATGGCAGTTGACACATTGGCACCCACTGTAGGGGCAGATGCCTGTGTGGATTGTGCTTGTGAAGAAGATTGTGATGATGCAAAAGTACCACTATCGGTGGGCTGAGCCATTTCTTTCAAGTTCTTACTGTTGGTCTATAT
>Ga0315913_1008975_pt1 | contig 11772 bp, 9 predicted proteins | sample MpolsnodulesMG_FD_207736 | JGI IMG/M metagenome (GOLD analysis project Ga0315913, IMG submission 207736) | Medicago polymorpha root nodule microbial communities from Los Angeles, California, United States - small nodules | ecosystem: Host-associated > Plants > Roots > Nodule | place: USA... | reverse complement strand
TTTTTAAATTAAAAATATAGTAATCATATGCATTAATTTATCATTCTCTAAAAAACTTCTCTTTCAAAAAATTTGAAAGATTTTTTCATTTTCCCTCATATTTTTCACCCCTCAAAATTTTTCCATTTTCCCTCATATTTTCCACCCCTCAAAACCTTTCCTTCCTCTCCCCTCCCTTCCAAACTCCCAAACATAAGTGGACTTTAAAACAACGTCTTAGAAAAAAGAAAAAAAAATTAGAGGCCAACAATATTTATTAATTTATACAAAGATTCACTCATATATACTTTATTATAACTTTATTTAAATTGTGCTTTTCTTACTTTTTGAGTTGCAAAATATTTAAGTGAGGTATGTGGTATATATCTTTTTTTAAGCAATATTTATAACATGTTTTACTTACTTGTTGTACTTAAAAGAATTAAAAGAATAATAAAAAATTAAAGGTGTGACAGAAAAAAAATTATATTGATGTTTCATTGTTATTATAAAACGACTTATAATTAGAGATAATTTTTTTCTTATAGCATTTTATAATTTAAGACAGATCGAGTCAATTATTATTTTTACAAACACGGTAGTATTATTTAAGCACCATACGAATTGCGTAAGGAAATGGATAAGAAATACTTACATGAAAACGAACCTAAGAACTAATTTTTAGGAACAACCAATTAAAACGTTACAACACATTAAAAATTAAAAAAATATATTAAATTAATTAAAAAGTACAAACCGTTTCTTTTCTCTCTCTTCAATCAACTTTTTTTTCTTCCTACTATTTCAATCAACCATATTTTTCTTCCTATTATTGACACCAGATCGTCATCTTTTTCCTATTTCCTATTTGAAGTTATTCTTAAATCAAACTGAAAAAGTAACATTTCACTTCATACTAAACCATTCTCATCTATCTGCACACCTAAATAGTAAATATTGTGTCTGAATGTGATTTTTTTTATAGTAAATGAGATTTTTTTAATACACAATAACAATACTTTCTAAGTGACACACTTTTCATTCTACACGCATTATTCTACTACGATAATTAACATTAACATTGCTATATTTAGAGTATATCTTGGTTCTAAAATTTGTTTGTTTTTTTGGTTGAGATTTTTGATAAAAAAAAACATCAATTTTAATTTTTCATACTTAAAGACAAGATTGATTTGTCGCGGAAGCATATGATCGAGTGCTGCGATTATGTGAAGGATAGATTGGGTCTTTGTGAATAGACCATCATCTACAGAAAAAATGGTTGATGGAAGAGAGAGAAAGTAAAAAATGGTTGATGGAAGAGAGAGAAACTGAAACAGTTTCCACTTTTTAATTTAATTTTTTTTTTTAAAAATTATGTGTTGTAGTGTTTTAATTGGTTGTTCCTAAAAATTAACTCTTAGGTGAGTTTTCATGTAAGGATTTCTCGAAATGGATTTATGATTCCTCTACCTTGAGACAAATGAATAACAAAACATATTATAAAACAGAAAGCACGTGAGTATTGATGATAGTTAAATGTGCAAATTATTATTTATTTTTTTTTGTCAAGTTCACAAAATTTAATTGTGGAGTAGTGGAGTGTTCAGGGTTCGAACTCTGACCCCTGCATATAAAATATATTTATCAACTGAGTTAAGCTCACGGGGATAATGTGCAAATTATTTATTAGAAAAAGAATAATACTTTGACGTCTTTTTTTTATAAGTAGCTTTAATTTTATTTGGAATATATTAACAAAAATGGATAATGAATTTAATGTTTTCATATTATCTGTAAATATCATTTGTATGTTAATATGTCTAATTTTTCATCTTCTAAGATAAGTGGTCGACGAGGCATCAATTGGATGCGTTGGGATTATCTCACACTTCACAAAAGTCTAGGTAGCCTTGGCTTTCGAAATTTGGAAGCTTTCAAATCTATGCTCGGCAAGCAAGGTTGGAAACTCTTATCCGACTCCTCCTCTTTACTCACCAGAATCCTCAAAGCTAAATATTTCCCTAGACGGGACTTCTTGGATGCAACCCTCGGTCATAATCCAAGCTATACTTGGAGGAGCTTATGGAGTACTCAATCCTTACTTACTTTGGGCCATAGATAGAAGATTGGAGATGGTTATAAGATTAATGTTTGGAGTATGTCATGGATCCGCAACCTTCCCTCTCTCAAACCATCCACTTCACCGCCGTTACACCAAGAAGATCGTACGGTAAATTCTTTGTTGAGTGCCGACTTGAACTCTTGGGAAACTACTTTGGTGAAATCTCTTTTTAATGACGCGGACGCTGCTGCCATTTTGTCAACTCCACTCTTTGCTTGTTCCAGTTCTGATATTCGAATTTGGAAAGCCACGATAGATGGTACATACACCGTCAAATCAGCTTATCGGATCTGCTCTGACTTGCTTCTTGCTGCCACCCCTGTCCGCAATAATCTAAGCTGGAATACTATTTGGAACTTGAGAATTCCACCCCGTATTTGATCCTTCATGTGGCACCTTGCTCATCAATGCTTGCCTACTAGAGTAAATCTTCTCACTCGAGGCATCCCTTGCGAGGAAACTTGTGTTTGTTACGGTACCTTAGTTGAATCACATATGCATATGTTTTTCGTTTGCTCCAACCCGTCAAATTGTTGGAAGCAAATTGGCCTGCACTCTCTCGTCAAGAATTTGCTCTTAATGGCACATAACGTTTCTGTTATGCTCTTTGAATTATTGAACAGATTGTCCTTGCGGCAACAATCCTTGGTAGCTACGATCTTGTGGAGTCTATGGAAGAACCGAAATTCAAAACTTTGGGAAGACATAGACAACTCCTCGGGATTCATCGTTACACGAGCAAAGACTAGAATTAATGAATGGAGTTGTATGCAAAGAGTAAAGTTACCAATGAATAATGTGGATACCTCTCTTACTTGGAGTAGACCGCCGGAGGGCACAATCAAATGTAATGTAGACGCCGCTTTCTTCAATAATAACTCAATCATGGGGTATGTTATATGCTTCAGAAACTCTTCGGGTGTACTCATTCTTGGCAAATCTGCTTATTATTATTCCTCCCATACGGTCCTAGAAGCTGAAATCATCGGCTTGTTGGAAGCTATCAAAGAGGCCATATCAACTTGAATGCAAGCTGTCAGGTTTGAAACTGATTGCAAAACAATACCTGATGCACTTTCTATCAATAATATCCCTCAAAATGAATTTGGTGATCTCATATCTCAATGTAAGAGTCTCTTGCTCAATAGACCCGACTTTTCAGTGTCATATGTTCGGAGGCAAGCTAATAGGGTTGTTCATAGTATTGCTAGAGCTTCCTTATGTCATCCTAACCCTCATATTTTTAATGTTGTACCTTCTACTTTGTACTCCTTAATTATGAATGAAATGACTTAATATAGCTTTTGCTAAAAATAAAAAAAGATAATAAGGAGTATGATTGGGGGGGCAAAAATATACCTAATACTTTTTCAAGAAAATAAATATACCTAATAATTTGCATAAAAACTTATATTTAAGGACAAAACTTTTTTTCAAATGGGTTATAATTAGGAATGGATGGAGTAATTAGTTTTTGTTTTATTTAAGAGGGGGTAATTAGTTAGTTGCATTTGGTTTTGTAGAGGTGTTTTCATTTGCGGACATCATAATTGAGTTGACGGGTCTCAACAAGAGTTCATCATGAGCTTTGTTAACCTAATTCATACACAATTAACATCAAAGAAAATGTGTTTAGGACACTTGTTAAGAAATAAATATAGGAAAAATATATTAGAATTGTTTTTTTAGAGTAAAAATGTATTGGAATTTATGTAGTCAATCTTTTAAAAATATAAAAAAAAATGTCATTTTCAATACAAAATTACTTTTTTTTTTGTCAAAAAAAAATTACAAATTTACTCTTTTTGTTTCCTTAACAAATGTTCCAAGGATATTACATCAAAAATAAATAATTAAAATTATTTTATTTAGAAATAAAACGATTTCGATGATATTTCAATATAGATTTTATTCTTTTATTCAAAAGTATAATGTTTGAAGTGTTTTAAAAATGAACTATTAGAGGAACAAATCAAAGCCATTCAGACATATAATGCAAAAGAACTCTCCCTAACCTCTTCCTTGCAACATGCACTTCTTTAATTTTCTTGCCCTCATAGGCCTCAACAAAACTCAGTGGTAGAATTCCTCATCATTTACTCATATGAGTTATTGTTCAAATCTGATCAATAGAGTTAAACCTTGTGTTTTCATGGGATATCCTTTAGGTGCCGAAGGATACAAATTATTTGATCCACAAGCTAGAAATTTCATTGTCTCTACTCTCTAGGAATGTGAAATTTCTTGAAATGACACTTCCCTATCATAATGTTACACCAAAACCAAACACCCATTATTTGAGCCTCATACGGTCATTCCTAAACCATCATTTGAGCCTAATCCTTCATCTCTTGACCATGTCCCTCCTATTGAACCAACTCAACCCTGCCTTCCTATAAGTCCTTTGTCCTTCATGTTTCTTCTATTTTTGAACAATGGCTGAAGAATTGGCTGTTTTGGGAGCAAATGATGCTTGGACCATCATGCATATTCCCCGACAAACGCATTTGTAGGTTGCAAATGGGTATAAAAGGTGAAGTATAAATATTATGGTTTCTTAGACATATATCTAAGGCGAGGCTTGTCGGTCAAGGTTTTTTCTCAACGAACTGGTATAGATTTTCTAGACAATTTTTCCCTGTGCAAAGTTAACATATGTTCGGATTCTTCTCTCATTGACTGCTCATAAGGGTTGGCACTTTCTTCAATTGGATATAAATAATACATTTCTTAATGGTGAACTCCATGAGGAATTGTATATGACTCTCCCTTAAGGCTATCTAAGTCAAAGGGAGACTTCACACCAAGTTTACAAGTTGAATAAGTCACTTTATATGGACTTAGACAGCTTCCAGACAATGGTTTAAAAAATTCAGTTTCACAATCTTCAAATTGGGATTCAAACAAAATTTTGCAGACCATTCATTATTTACAAAGGCTCGGGTAATAATTTTGTAGCACTTCGAGTTACAACATACGTGGGTGATCATTGGGGTAGTTGCCAAGTAACTAGGAAGTCAAGCAATTGTTTTTGCATCTATCTTGGAGAATCCTTGATTGCTTGGAAGTCAAGGAAACAATCAACAAAGTCACGTTCATCAACTGAGGCTGAGTATCGTGCTTTAGCAGTTGTAACCAATGAGTTGTTATGGATTAAACAGCTCCTTAGAGATTTTGAAATTGATATGTCTACATCTATATATGGTTCTGTGTGATAGCAAGTCAGCCATACAACTTGCCAATGCCAACAATCCAACTACAAATGAGAATTCAAAGGATATTGACATAGATTGTCACTTCTTCGAGAACATGTGCAAAGTGGTTTTTTTTATTTAATTCATGTGAAGTCTAGTCAAAAATTGTCAAACCCTCTTACAAATCACTTTCATAAAGTTTAATTCCGAGGTTTCATGTCCAAGTTAGGAGTATTGAATTGAACGGGTTATGCGGACTCAGGAGCACTCCTATTAATCGTGTTTTCTTAACATCAATTATTAATATTGTCAGTATTGTTTTGGTGTTCACGAATATTTATTTGGAGTTTGATTTTTTTTTTTGTGTAGACGAAGTGGCAATCTTCATCGAAACTCACACGCACAGCTATGAGGTTTAGGGTTCAAACTCGGATGAAGGTGTCCAAATATGACATTTGCCAATTGAACTAGGCCTTAAAGACAGTTTGGAGCATTATTTTAAAAGATAGATTTTCTTCTTTTAAAGATTCAAATTCAAACATAATATTGTTTCAAGTTTTTATATTTTGAATTGGTTCTTTTAAATTTGCTTAGTAATAATAATAATAAATGAACATGTGAAATTTTGGAACTTGCCTCATCGTTGTCTTCTTCACTATTGTTTGAATGAATACTTGTTATAAGAGTCACGTTAGCATGCTCTTCATCTTCCTTTGGCGATGCTTCAGAGTCATCCCACATTCCCCCAAGACTCTTTTTATTGCCTTTGAATTTGCTCTTACATTACATGGCTTCTCCTATTCAAGTTTGGACATTTTGATTTGAAATGTCATGGCTTCTTGCACTCATAACAAACGATTTGTTACAAACTAAAACCAAATATTCAAACATAAAGCCTAAAAACATCAAATTTGTTCAAAATATTACAACACTATAAAACTAAGTCCAAAGACTCCTGTCATCCCTACCACGCCTACGACGATAAACCCGCCCTCATGAACCTCCGCCATAATTGATTCCAAGCTATTCCATCCAGCAGTCCCTCTCTCCACCACCCCATTGGTCGTGACAGATTATACATGACCTCTGATACGGCCCAATCTTCCGGTCAGCTCTAGGTACCCATGCTCTCCCTTCTGCTCAACATCAGCCTCATCAAGGGCCTCCTACTCGACTGGCATCGGGATATGAACAGCCTCGTCCAGAAGTATGAGGTGTAGATGTGAAATGAAATAAAACAATTTTATGTATCCATGTGCCGCCTCAACACTAGTCACAACAGAAAGCCCCAAGTCCTGATCTCTAAGCATATGATTAAGATAGTGCACATAGCGGTAACTGATCTTCGATAAGGTCGTTTGGGGAGATACACTGTCACATGGATGTCTGGGGACTATTTGGAAAAAATCAAACTAGCGAAGCACCCGCTATGACAGATATCGCACCCTACGAGACTCGTATATGAGTCATCCAGATTCCAGAGTAAAGACTTATCCGCTCGAACGGACATATGTGACGGTGTTCAGCATTTGGGGACATGTAAACACCCTGTCATATTCAGCGAATCGAGACGCGTTCTGTATGGATCAGGTTCAGCTTGACCCCTGGATGGGAGAAACATCATAGCATGTGGATGGTGATGGTCCTCATATCCAACCCATACATCCCTTGCACTAATACCCCTAAAGTGCTAAAATACTCAAGCCTGCAGCAAAGTGAATAACATGAGTATACTAACAATCAACGTACTGGTGAGTGAACAAGTAGTCCATTTTATATAGGGATGGGAGAGAGAAGCTTTAGGGTGTTTGTAGAAACTGTGGAAATGAGGAAGTTTCTGATTTCGTGTTATATATAAGGAGGTTTCTGATTTTATGATCCTAACTCTTTTCGAATTATAAAATTCGAAGGGCAGTTTTGAAAAGAAAAAAAAAATAGGGCGCGTGAGAATCTCATTAGGTGGGAAAAATAATAGTCCAATTTTTATTGATGTGTTGGGTTTTTGCTGAAATGCTTAAAATTCCAGGAAAACAACCTTATTGCAGGAAAACAACCATATGAAGCTAGATTTTCCAATAGAATTCTAAGCAAAAAAATGTATATCCAACGTTATGTTCCTTGGGGCCTGTTTAGCAATCTTCAAACTATTGTCTCATTATTGAGATATACTTTTTCAAACTCTAACACTTTATAATTTAGTTGTGAGAAATGTTAGAACACATTTTTTCCAAAATAATCTTTTAGGAACTTATATTAGTCTCACCATTTTATGTATAACACATTTTTAAAGTTTAAGACTAAGATTTTGTTTTTGAAGAAGTCAAAATGGAATTTATTAAAATCACAATGAATCCTAACAAGCACAAGGAATTCTAGACTAAGAGTCGAAAAGTAGCAACATATAAAGAAAAACAAAAGTTGTATCAAAACCCTCACCCACCATACATAAAAAAATATATATATAAAAAAAAACCTTAACAAACATCATTCCACCACCTGCATTCCTCTGCTCGCACACAACCCCCAAACAGCAACGTCATGAACCAACACAACAACCAACAACCTTTGAAAAACAATCGGTAACTATAACAATTGAAACAACAACAACCACCTTCACCACAACAACAATCGATGTCACCTTAACGAATCCACCTTTTACAACAACCAGCGCAACAACAAAATTCACCTTCACAGCAGCAACACCATCGATCCTCATCGACAAACCCCCAGATAATAGAGTAGTCGAACCGGATGAGAAGGTTATGATCAAACCCAACCGCTAAGGACCCATCGGCACTTCCTCGCACCACAAAAAACATGGCCTACATCACCACCTCACACCACCAACACCTCCTCCACATAGATCTAGATCGGAAGAAACAACCACCACACAAAAAACACCAGACAACCTGCGTTTTCTAACAGCCGCAAACTCAGCACCCGCAAGGAAGAAAACAGCACCGCCACATCTACAGTGCCAAAACCACCACCATCACCTCCTCTTACCACCAAAACCGAGACTTACCTCACCACCGTCACATAGTCATCTGGTGAGCCACCAACACGTCCACATAGCCAAGATACAACCTCCATGAGAACACTCCAAAAACCACCTTTCACCACCAGCCCACCACGGACCGCCGCACCATCGACCACCTTTCACCACCATTTCCGTTGTACCATCGAAGACACTCTATCATCACCTAAAATCCACCACTGCACCACCACCACCACAACACAAAAACCCCCCACTCAAACAAAGCACATCACCACCACGACACAAAACCTCCACCCTAACCACCACTACATCACCCATATAACTCATGGAAAACATCACCACATTCACCTCCTTTCACCACCAATGCAAAACTGTCAGATCCGGATTGAGAAGGTCCAAAGAAAACCTAGATCGATACAACAACAAAAAAGGAACGAAAACAAAATAAAAACGCACAACTGTTGAAAACGAAGCCGCCGCCGTTTGAAAAACGAACAAAAACAACCAACAAAACACGCAGGACCATCGGAGAACAGCAACATAAACGCCGGCGCCAACATATCTGATGTCAAGATTAAGATTGATTTCACTTAATAAAAAAAAATGAGTGTTATAAAGAGTATTAGAAAGAGAATGCCCAGAAGAAGAAGAAAATCAATAACTTATATTTACGGATCATCTGATAATATACTAACCAAAAATGTTGTAATAAAAGTGAATTTTAAAAAAATTGTATTAAATTACCGAATTGTGATCTTTCTTTTAATAAAATGTTCTAGTTAAAAAAGACAAACATAAAAATAAATAATAGATTTCACCATCAAATGTGTCCTGCCATCATAAAATTTTTTATTAACTATTTTGAAGTTCTTTGCGCTTATCTCTCTTCAAATGAATTTTTTTTATTTCTTTTGTGAAATGGAGAAGATTCTAAATTCATAACTTAGAATTACTATCTCAATATTAAATGTTTAAGACACGTTTATTTTTGTGTGTTTCATATTTTCATTTTAACTTCAACTTTTACATAAAGAGATATGGATCTAGTCTTTATCTACTACTTTCTTTTATAATTTTCCAAAACATGTTTAATAATTTTTTTTAAGGAAAAACATGTTTACTATTTTTAGAAATTTAGTTTTCTATTTTACTTTTAAGGTCTAGCGGCGCAATTTATTACCCGATTACCTTTCATTTATGTATAATTTTCATTTATATACATGTATTATTTTAAATAAGACATTTTTCTTAATCGGTATTGTATATTCTCTGTCATAATTGTTCACTATAAATCTTACATCATATTAAATCTCACAGCAAAAAAACTAAAAAAGTTAACTCATTTAAACTGGTTTGAGAGTTTGAAGTGCATTCCTTTTAAAGCTTGAAATCCAATTTTTCTTAATATCAATTTTAATAGACTAATTTATGGTATAAAAGAAAAACAAATAAAATTATTTTCAAAAAACAAACTAGGCCTTAGAAAGTTTCATTTTCATTGAAGCTGTTGGACCAACCTCACATTGATTGTTTATTCAATTACCTTTCCATCTCATTCAGTTGATACCATGTCTGTCAATATCAGTCTAAACTTTGACACCGTTTTCCCACTACATATGTTAATGAAACAATTTAAATCGCGTAGAGTTTTTTTTTTTTTTACAATAAAGTTGCGTAGAGATAAAGAATAGAAAAACCCCATCTACATCACTGCTTTATCATATTTCATAAAGAATAAAAGGGAAATTATGTTCAATCGTTTTCCCAAAAATATCATATAGCGGATAACCCAGCAAATATGGTGATTTTTTTACTGTAGCAAACACATTAGATACTAGATAATTTAATTATAGAGATATTTGATAAGTTGGGTTCACTTTGAAGAATCTACGACCTTTTTTTTTTATATATAAAAATAAAATGATATTCATTCATTCAAATCGAAAGATTACATCATTCAACACCGCAAAAAACGTAAAGGATGAATAAACAAACTCACAGCACCCCAAGTTAATAGCATATAACGGCATAATGCCTGAAAAAATATATGATAAAATTAAAGTGACCGGAATATCCATGACCTTCGGATCTGCAACGTTGACGCCCAAATCTTTGATTGAATAATCGATCTTTCAATATGAATCAAATAAACACCGCAAGAAGACGGGAAATCAAACAACGCCGCACAAGACGACGAACAACAAACCACCACACTTAGATGATGAAATCATAAAGAAAAATCTAGATCTATGTGAAAATCACTTATTTAGATTGAAATAGAGAGAAAAGGATGAAGATGGGTGATTTCAGGTCAAGAATTGACCCAAAACCACCCCTCAATGAAGAAATTGAAAGAGAAAACCTAGAGAGAGAAAACTAGGGTCGGCTTGTTGGAGAGGGAGGAGAAGAGTCAAGTGATGGAAAATATTTATCGCAACTACGACCTTTGTTTAAACACTCATTCACTCCAATTTAAGAACGCTTGAAAATTATTAAATGAGTCTCGTTAATAACTTTAAATTATCACTATATTTGAACAATAATTAATTTGTTTGCTGAACATTTTTTTTCAAACTTTTTAATAATATGCAATGAAATCCAAATTTTCAACAAAGAGACACAATGTTTGTAGAAGCATTGCATCCCAATAGCAATCCTTCTATTTGATATAAAAAAAAAATAGCTAGAAGGCTCTACCTAGTATTAAGCAAAATGTCTTCTATTGAAGATGCTCTGATAGTTGTAACTTCAGCACTAATGTCACTTTAACTAATTAATAACTTACCTCTACCCCAAATTTTGTAAATACATATATCGGTGCTCATTAAGATATGCTCTGATTTTGATGAACCTATATGACCCAATCCATTAAACTTTTTTCTTTATAATTTTTTTTGAGATGTCATACAATAAACATTTGTATTTTTTTAAAAAAAAAAATAAATTGATATTCATTTATTTAAAATGAGAGTACATCAGATACAATAACATTTTCAACATCGCTAAAAACGTAAAGGGTAAATCTGCGAACAAACTCACAACACTCAAGTTAATAACATACAACGGTAAAATGCCTACAATTAATATGATAAATTCTAAGTCACCGAAATACATGTGATTCCGGATCTGCAACGTCTACGCTCAAATCATTTATTGAATTTGTATATGACTGAAGTTGATCTTTCAATCAGAACCAAACAAACACTGCAACAAGACGTGAAATCAAATGCCTCATAAGACGACAAAGAACACAACACCCAATTCAGACAACGAAAACACAAAAAAACGTAAAATGAAAACCTTGATAACCACTTATTTAAATTGAAAAAAAAAATGAGAAAAAAAGATGCAGAGAGGTGATTCTAAGTAAAAAAAAGGCCTAATACAACCATTCCTCAATGAATGAAGGAGAAAGAAAACTTAGAGAGAAAGTGGAGTTTCTCTCACTAAAAAACTAAAGCCGACTAAGTAACGGT
>Ga0315913_1008972_pt1 | contig 11776 bp, 2 predicted proteins | sample MpolsnodulesMG_FD_207736 | JGI IMG/M metagenome (GOLD analysis project Ga0315913, IMG submission 207736) | Medicago polymorpha root nodule microbial communities from Los Angeles, California, United States - small nodules | ecosystem: Host-associated > Plants > Roots > Nodule | place: USA... | reverse complement strand
TCTTTAGCATTTTTTCTTTTTCTCAAAATAATTGTCACTTTACAATAACAATGCAACATTTATTATTTTTTCCATCATTATACCCTTATTTATTGAATTTAATCCGACTTAACTACTCCACTAACTACAATTAATAAATGTATTTTAGTAAATGATATTAATTTTATCATTGAAATCAACACAATTAATCATTTTCTTAATAATCGTGCATACACCTTAAACAATTATAATTTAGAGACGAGGAAGTATAGTACTACCCCTTCAACAATTTCAAATGTAGCCGACAATATGCACAATTTTTAACAATTATAGTAACCTGCAATAACCAATTTTAAATTTAGCTACATTTATAGGATGCAATTATAGATTCCTGCAGCTCTATTAAATTTTTATCATAAAAAAAGAAACTCTTTAACTGGTCACTGTCCCTCCCAAAAAAAACTGCTCACTGTCCCTGATTTAAAATTTTGAATCACAATGATTGAAGTTAGTGGAATTTTCTTAAAAGAAGAGGAAATGAACTGTTAGTTAAATTCTTTAGTTTTTTTTTCAAAAAAAAAGGTTAAATACTTTAGATGAAATTCATTGTAGTATTTCCCTTCTTTCATCTTTACAATAGTAGAGTATTATGATTTCACTATTATGAAATTTTTTTACTAGAGTTATTTTAGATGAATCATTACTAAAGTTGGTAATTTAGGGCATTTGTTAGCATGATGTTTTAATTATATATCAAGCTATTTCATTCAAAAATTTCTTTCAAACTAGAATAGTGACCCTTATGGTCTCTTAGTTCATATTTATCAAATCAAACTAGAATAAAGTCCCCTCTTGATAAATATAAGTTAGCAACAAAAAAAACAGAGAGAGAGATAAAAACTAGTATTGAATTCTTTTACCAAGAAAATTAGAGATTATTTCCATTTCTAATTTTATAATTAATTTTGATTGATGATTCTCTTTTTATTAGCTAAACCACCAAACATATTGTTTGTAAAGTTGGAGTGGGATTAATTTGATCAAAAATTTGGAAATGGTTGAAATTAAGCCCCACGTCTCTAGAGTCAAACACTTACTTTGTGATTGATATGTCATCTTCAAGTCAAATTAAGTCCCCCTTAGTGTCTACACATTAATTTATTGGTGCTCATAATCAAATATTCCACTGAAACCATATTTGAAACTTGAACAAATATGCGAATCATATCATTTTTCATTTGCACGGTTTGTTAGTTATTTTATCATCTTTGAAATTTGAATAGTATATAGGCTACAATTTCATCCAAGCAATGAGAGTTTTCTATAAGAAGACGGCACCATTATTCCATTAATCTTGCCCTTGCTTCATCACATATGTAGCTATGTCCCATCTCATCATGAAATTGTTTCAATTCCTTGCAATTCGATTAGCACACAATAGATGCAAGTTTTTGGGTGTAATCCTCTGGTTTTCAGAATAAAAAGACTTTGATAATCTGGAGTTCAATACCAAAAGATAAGTAAAATTTGACGTCATCCAAAAATTGAGCTGATTGCTTGATTGTTAGGTGGGTTAATAGGGATTTCTTCCAACTTAATTAGGGCATTGGGTTTGAATTTCTGTTTAATATCTCTTAGAAGATATTGTCCCTCATTTTAAAAAATTGAATCCTACTATTATGCATGTATGATAATACAACCTACATCCTTTATTAAAAGTTTTTTCTACAATTTTTACATGAGAATGTTATTTGATCGATGCTTTTTAGGACAACCAAAACAATAGAAAGAAAAAATAAATAATATCATAATGTCAATATGAAAGAAAAAGTTTTCATGGTTCAAATATTATCATTTTCTTTTCACATATGTGGTACATAAGTTTTGTTTGATGACTCAAGCAAGTGAATCGAATAGTGGAGTGATCAGGTTGGTTTTAGGTTCAATTTTTACCTCTAGTAAATGGAATGATAAAACCCTGTGAAGCCTGGATACGAGATACGATACGAATACGATACTGCACTGATACGCCGATACGAGAAAATTTCAAAAATCAAGATACGATACGGCTGGGATACGTTAATAAAAAATTATATAATTAAATGTACAATATAATTTTTTTTGAGGGAAAATGTACAATATAATTATAATCATTTTTTTAATATGCAAATATATTAACCAAACAAAAGAAACCAGTCATATGCTCGTAGCATATCTACATAAATATAAATAATATTGTCGATTAAGAGAGTGATGATTAGTCAATTACATACACAATATATCTCAAAAAGAGCATTATCAGTGTTATACTATATTCAAAAGGAACATTGTTAGTGCTATACTATATCGATCCAAAAAAGAAGCATTATACTCAAGAGTTAAGTTATTTTAGTTAACATTAATTGGAAAGTATCGGGGCAGGTATCAGTGCAGGATAATTATCAGATACTCTCTTGATACGTATCGGAAAGTATCGAATAATTATTTTTTAAAAAAATAAAATTTAATTTTTGGAAACTCTTCTGATACGTATCGGAAAGTATCAGACAGATATCAGTGTAAGATACGTAGGGGATACGATACGTCATCCATTTTGAAGTTAGGAGGCTTCACAAATAAAACATATTGTACTAACAAATTAACATATCAATATTCACTGTTTCAAAAATAAAATAGAATAATAAAAAAGAATATGCGCATGATCCATTAACTTGGCCTTGACCCTTCGAAAATGGCCAAATAGGTTTGTTGAAAAGGAAATTATGAGTAAACTTGTGGGACCTTTGTCCTTTTATTTATTTATTTATCCTCATATAAGCTCTTGTTCAATTTTTCATTTGGCTGAGAAGGGACAAAAACTAAGTGCCTAACTGTTCAATGAGTGTTGAATATCAAATTGTGTGGGCCTGAGAGTATTTGACTGATATTTATAAGCTGATCAATTATTGGTCCTATTAATTAAGCATATTTGATAATTTGTTTGCCTTTCTGAATTGGATAATTAGACCTAGTGGATGGAATAATAATTTGCATAATTTCCCACGAGCAAATGCTTATTGGTAATGGTACGGAAAGAAACTTGAAGTACTGGAAAATTTACTCACTCTATCCTTTAAGAAGTGGTTTAGCTCGAAAATCAACTTAAACAAATGATTTTAAATTGAACTTGAATCGATTCAATCTCACGAATAACTTGATTCAACTCGATAATTCAAATCAAATATACTAAAAGAAAGAAAGAAAAAATATCCCCTTGTTTTTGGTCAGTCAATTAATGTAGCCCAATCCCATGTAATATATCCAACTTTTGCATTATAATCACTTCCCACCATTAAGCTCGATTAACATTGAAAAGGAGAGGACACTTGAACAAACCTAACACAAGTAATTTGATAATAACTAAACAAATATATGGTCAAGAATAATACCAATCAAAGCTATTTGATTGCCCTATGAGTAGGAAACATTAATTAATCTAACAATATGTAGTTGAAGGTCCCGTCATTTTTCAAAGTCGATAATATTTGGATTTAGGAAGAAGTGGCAATGAGAATGAGAAAAGGTACAAGTTGTTGTGTTGTGGATCCACAACCATTTTCTTTAGCTCAATGTAGCATCTTAGTGTTAATGATGAAAACCAATTCCTTTTGTCATGGGACCAATGTATATAAATTTTGAAAGCACCCACCACTTTAATATCATCAATATCTATCATATTGCTAGCTCCTCTGACTAATGTGACTAAATATCTCTCCACCTATAGCCGTTGTTAAGTGCGTAGGTCATTTAATAGAATTCCATTTTGGTGCAAAATTATGTGGTTTGCCTAAATTAATTTAAATTCAATAAGGAGGCAATGGTTTCAATCATGGTACTTCTTTTTTATTCAAGTTCAAAGACTAAAAAAGGGGCCCAAGTCATGTAGGTAGAGGTAAAGTTCAAAGACTCGGTGTATGCAAATAAAATTTACAATTCTTGGCGTTAGGTAGAGTTATTTCTTTGATCTGGACGTTCCATAATTTTTATCCTTACTTTGAGGGATTTTTCACATTGAAAATTTTGGTATCCCTTGTGCTTTTTATTTGTATTGCTTTTTGCTATATATTTGTTGTTGCTCATTACAAGTTCTTACAAGTTGGTGGAGTTTTCCCCCGTTGTTTATTACTTAGTTGTTGTGTTTATGTGTAATTCTCGTACAATTAAGAGTTTCTTTACTTTATGAAAATAAATGTATTTACCCGGCTTTGTTTGGGTTAGACGTATAATTAAGGATGATCAAAATTTTGTATATATTGTTCCGCAAATAAAATTCATCAAGGATCGGAACGGGATGAGTATTTTAATGGGTACATGTGAATAGAACAAAATAAACCATATTTTAAGTACCCGTAAATTAATAGGTGCACATGCACATGAAATTAATTGGATTTAGTAAAATTATTGACGCATATAGAATAAAATAAACAATTTTAAGTACATAAACTCACAGAAACCCATACCCGTTATTAAATTAGTCAAATTATACAATTGTTGTAATACTTAAATAAAAATTTTCTCATCATGGAATAAAATATAAATGAATTTTCTCGTTAATTATTTTTGTTTGTCAAAGTAAAAGTGTGTGGTATAATATTTTTGTCTTATCAAAATAGAAGAAATAAGTCTAAGAGATGTCATCTCAGTGGTAAGAGCTTGACTTTGTAACCTCTAGTGATATTGTCCAAATTTCACATGAAACAAATTATAAAATGATCATTAATGCCACAATTATTAAAATAATAAAATTTAAGGAGTAAGTTTATATAATTTCAATTATTTTATAATAATGCATTTTTGATATGAAAAAAATCATTTTACATGTTGATATTTACAAATATTTGTAAATGCTTGAATATCCACTAATACTCGTCTAGGAGATATTCATACGGATGTGAGAACTACATAAATATCATTTTTATCAAATAGAGATAGTTAACTACTATGTATACCCGTGAACATCCATTATCTTCCCTAATAATAATATAGTAACAACAACAACAATAAACTTATTATTATTATAAAAAATAAGAATAATAAAGTAACATTTCTATTAAAAGAAATAATCTCGAAGTATAAAGAGAGAAAAAGTATTAATAGAGTCAAGAGAATAATACAGATCTTACGATAATTGATTCAAAATTGATAAATGTTTATTTGACATTCAAAATAATTGCAACAAATTTTTGTTAATATAATATATAAGGAAATAAAAATCTAAGAGGAAAAAAATAAAAGAAACATTGATAAATTTAGCTTTTTCTATTTTCGCTTGACAAATAAAAATGTTCAACATCATCTTTTTTCTTTCTTTCTTGTATGCCACAAATCATAGTAAAATAAAATCAAGACATGCTAATAAATAAATGAGCACCTTCCACTCTTTATTTCCAGTAGGAAAAAGAAATATCATACAAAAAATAAATAATAATGAGATGAAAAAATTACATAAACATAAGAAAAATTATAATAAAATAACATAAACATATGAAAAATAGAGAAAATTATAAGAAAACTACTCTTAATATCTTTTCATTTGAAATTGTTTTTGGATATTTTATTTTTGTAGATCCTAGTTATTTGAAAAGAAAATAAAAGGCTTAATTGCATGTTTGATCCCTTATGTTTATTTTAGGTTTCAAGTTCGTCCCTTAAAATTTAAAAGTTTCAAGTTGGTCTCTTACGTTTTAAAGGTTTCAAGTTGGTCCAAAACATTACTCACATTGAAATAAGTTAGTCCATTCCGCGATATGATATTGAGTTTAATAAAACAAAAAACAAAAAAATAAAAAATGGTTTAAAACTAATTTTCTAAATAAGTTAAATTTCATCACTCATATTGTCAACTTGAATCTTTAAACGGTCAAGTGACGGAAGAGACTAACTTATTTCAATGTGAGTAACGTTTTGAATGAACTTGAAACTTTTAAAACATAAGGGACCAACTTAAAACCTAAAGTAAACATAAGGGACCAAACATGCAATTAGAATAAAATACTATTAAAAGTGGTTTTTGTTTAAAGTTATAACAAAATGCCACAGAGAGCCTGTTTGTTACGAATTAGAATAAAATTTATTTTGACATTCAATAATTTAATTTATTTTGACATTTTATAAAAAAATTATAATCTATTTTGTGTTTATTTATCATAATATAATCATTTAAAAAAATTGTTTGTTTAATACAGTTATATAAAATGAATTTTTTGGAACAAAAACACTTCAATCTTTTGAAAATGATTTTCTCTCTCCTCTAGATAAAGTTTTTTTTTACAAAAAGGTAAAAATATGTTGAGGTGTGGAATGATTAGGATGAGACAAGATTGTGTTTTTGCTAATCATTAACTTTCATAAATCTATACTATATATAAAGAAAACAACTTCTTTCAGCTCTTTTGGGCTAACTTTTTTTCTTTCTAAAAATGCCCTCAATTTTAATACAAATAACACATGTAACAAATAGATAAGAATAAATTTAAATATTAAAATAAAGGTGTAACAAACACAAATGTCCAATTTTCCTTTATCATTTATCATTTAAAAAGTGTAACAAACTAGATGAATGTATTTATACTTACTTTTTCATTATCTCAATTAAACCCTTAAACGACAATTTTTTTCTTTTTTTTGAAGAAACAAAAATGGTATATATATAATCACACAAATAGAGACACCTCTTTGACACAAGGCGTACCAGAGAGGGCTCTCAAAGAAACAAAGTATATGTTAAAGAACTACAAACCAAACAGTCAGCCGATACCCAAACAAGTCAAGGGGTTCGACCACCACTGCTGACAACCATGAACAAAAATGGCATTATTAGCCCTTAACCACCGGTAGGAATGAAATTTAACCTTTTCCAAGAGATCCATAGTGGAGCAATGAGAATTATTAAACAGTCTGTTATTACGGTCATTCCACACTAACCAAATACAGAGAAGCCAAAGTAACTGTAAAAAAGATCGACGCTCCCTTGAACCACCTAAGCAACTCGAAAACTGGATAAAATGAGTCTGAATACTTTGATGATCAACACCTGAAACACCAATCCAATTCTGAACCTGCTGCCAAAGAGAACTCGACAGATCACAATGAAGAAACAAATGCTGCACTGTTTCCACCTGTTCACAACCTGCCAAGCAAAAGGAGTTTGCGGTTGAAATGATGCCGCGTCTGAGGAGGTTATTTTTTGTTGGTCACCTGTCACGAAGTAACCGCCAAGTTAAAATAGACACCTTCAATGGCACATGAGGATGCTATATCAGAACAACAATTTTTTTTCTATAATAAAGATTGTTGTTGGTGTCATTAAAAAAAATAAAAATTTAGATTTTTTTTTTGTTATATTGTTGATTTCATTGAAATAGATAATCATGGTTAGTTTAATTTGTTATAATTTGAAAGCAAAAAACATTTATATTTTTTACTTTCATTAAAAATTAAAATTTCATAAAAAATGTTGTTCATAATTTTCGAACCTTAGTGCGATAAAAAGAGCAGAAAAACGGGTAGACAAGTTCTAATTCTTTCGTTTGCCTATTGGTATGTAAGTTCTAATTCTTTCGTTTGTCTATTGGACATGAAATTCGACATAATACATTTTTTTTGGACTCATCGACATAATACATGACTATTGGACTCATTGAAGCTCTTAATTCGGCATAATTCTTTCGATTGTCTTTGGGTTAAATATGAGTGCATGCATGGTAATGTTTTGAACATAAAATTATGCATATTCTAGCTGCTTAATTATTTTGAAGCTCTTAATTTCTCTATACAACTATAAACTATTGATTAGAATTTTTATTATAGATCTTGACCCAAAAAAAAAAATATTTTCATTATATATTAAAGGCTAATTTTACATTATTACAATAAAAATACCAACTTGTTTTATCGCTCAATTCTTCTCAAAATTCATTGAAATAATTTGAGAATGGACATATATACTGCTCATGTGGCGTAAGTTCCAAAATGTTGGCATTAAAAGAAACAAAAGCACAAACACTATCCAGTGATACACCATTTTCACTAACCAATTAGCCATTTACAGCCCCACATATTTGACCTCAGAAATATCCACCCTTGCAAATTACTCCATCATGTCACTGTTTGTCTGTTTATAAACAAAAATATTTATCCTTCCACTTATAAAAAATATAATTAACTTTCTTAATCGTCCAAAAAAAATACATGAACATTCCCAAAAGCATCATGATTCATAAAAATATATTATTTTTTTGTGGTTGTGGTTTCAACTTAAATCTTGCATATATTATGCATTGTCCCTACCAAGTGAGTTAAGCTCATGAGAACTATAAAAATATGCTTATTCAAAAAAAAAAACCTATAAAAATATGCTCTATTAAAATAAGAAGTCATTCCGATAAACATAGTTCAGTTGGTAGAAACAATGAATTGTAATATGCAGGGGTCGAAGTTTAAACTCTTAATTCTCCACCTATTTATTTTAAGGGTGAAATTTTAAATCACTAAACTACTTAACAAAAAACAAATCATTGAAAATTAAATTTAACACTCATTTAGACATGTTTTAAAATGTTATCATTAAATGCAATCAAATAGTCTAAAATTGACTTATATTTAAGACCACTGTGTTTGGATTGATGGTATAGGATTGTAAGAAGGCGAGCCTTTGTAACTTTTGCATTTGTTAAACTTCAACAAAATCATTAATATTATAGTGATTTTGATAAACTCTAAACTAGTCCAAACTAAATATTGATAAAAAAAAATTATAATCATTAATCTTATAGTCATTAGGAAAGTGAAGTCTTATTTTGTTTCATTGTCATTGACATTAAACCTATAAAAATCCCTAAAGAGACATGTTGCAGCAACATTCCAATATAAGTAGAAGAAACAAAATAAAACATTTCGCAAAGAGGTAAAAGGACAAACGAATCAAGAAATAAAAAACAAAAGAAGTTGGTCTGTGTACGAAGCTTTAGGTAGGAGAGAGAATGTTAGATCAAATAAATAAACAAAAAAAGCACAGTGTTGAAAAAGGAATGCTACCTCATTGATTCAGTGATGAAAGCCAAAGATTTGTTAAGGCATAACCATATCTGTCAGGGACTCTCTTGTAATTGTTGGATTCAGAGAGTGAGAGCCACAATACAAACATCAACATCTGATCTACTGATTCACAATACCATGCTCACAAAACATATTGGACCCACTTTCATGTTTCATGTATGGTTAGCCAAGGGCTTCTTCTTATTGGTTAAGACAGAGGTTACTTATTATAATTCTCATAGTCTAATCAAATTCTATTTTTAATCTGATTCCGATATCATGTTAAAGTTAAAGAGTCTGATATCGTGTTAAAGAGATAATCATTTTACTTTATAAAGTTAACTCAAATGATGGAAGGGTGCAAGACATGTATATAGATCAAACAATTCGAGAACTTTAATAATACGAAGCTTGAATACAACTTCAATAAAGTATTTGAACATTTATATAGATCAAACAATTTGAGAACTTTGATAATACGAAGCTTGAATACTACTTCAATAAAGTATTTGAATATTTAATGTAGACCAACTACTAAATCTCTTGCAATATTACACTTTAGAGAACTTATCTAATTTTGTCAAAAGTCTTCTGAATTTTGCATTGGTGTTGGCACCTTGCTTATAGATGAGTAAAGTGTTTGATTTATAAAAGAGGTGGCAAATTAACATAATGTGTTAAGATTTTAGGTGGATAAGTGGCATCTTTTTTTTTTTGTGATCTTATGATCTTAAAACAATTGACTCTTTGTTGCTCTCAATGCTTCCGCCAACCTAATGTCTTAAAATTTAAGGCATAAAAGACATTGCTCTCTCCCTCCCTCCTAAGTCCTATCCTACTAGTACCACATTGTACTCTGACCGTGTCCATACAAATAAAATTTTGTGATAGTACTATATGCTTTTGTCTATTTTCTCCAAATATCTCCAAGACTCCACTCTTGTTCAAACTCAATAAACATTTTAATTACTTCCTAATATGATAATTAATAAAAATCACAAGACAATATATTGATGAATTTGTAAGCTATAGATGGTTAATATTTATTTTTGACGTTTTAAATATTTATATTTAAGCTATTGGTCATATTTATGGTTTTTAACTAGCGGCCCAATTTTCCCTTAAAAAAAACCAGTGACCCACTGACCCTATATTTTTTTTTCTTTTATAAAATCTAATAACTCGATCATTTTTTAAAAGAAGTCTAATCAACTCGATCATTAATCACATTTAATCATTTTTTCCTTTTAATAAGAGTGTCATTTACAACAGAAAAATATGCCATAGCGTGCGTGACTCTCATTTTCAAATATACTAAGAGTTAGTTTTTTTTTCTTTTTTTTCCGCACCGGTTTCCGACCCACCAAAGGTGGACGACAAATCCGGCTCATGCGTAGAGGCATGCGCACTGGTCAAGCGTTGTTTCCCCTGAAAAATTGACCATGTAATATATACGAAGTCTGAGAAATTATTATGTAGCAAAAACGTAGATTCTAACTTCCTATTTTTGACTTCATATTTTTTCACGTAGACATAAACTTCAGAAAAGAAGTATAGAGTTTAATTTTTTTATGATTTTTTACATACATGTTTAGGACGTTAAAATGTGACTATCCATAACGAATTAGATTTTTTTGGCAAGAGGCAAACTAATTATGAATTTTAGAGTTTCAAAAACTCAAACCAAAACAACACCTCGACCTATAAATTCAATTTGAGCTGTTTTTTCCTTTCTTTTTCTTCTTTTTGATAAAAAGATGTGTATGGCATTTCATTAGCAGTAATAGTAGCAATACAATTGGGTACTTGTAAATAAATATCGTGACTAGCAGAGAACGTGGTCTCGCGAGCAAGAGCATGCGCTGCCAGATTAACTTGTCGCCGATTAAACTCCGCCCTAGAGTTCACAAAGCTAGAAGAGAACAAAGCCTGACAAGCTGCAATAGTTTGACCAAATTCAGTAATGTTGGTCCTTGCCTAGTTGAAAGCATCAAATGTCGTTTTTGAGTCAACCACAAAATCAACACTATCCATACTCATATCATGTAGCCACTGAAGCGCATTGAACAATCCAAGAGCTTCACCAACGTCAACTGTAGTCATTGGCGAAATACTCAGTGTGCGAGCTAACACATAGACGCCATCAGCGCCACAAACACGAACGCCAATACAGTTGTATTCAAATCTGGTGCAAAAGTGGCAGCGATATTACATTTAAGCCTTCCCGGTAATGGGTTTAACCAGTGAAGAGGAGGACTTGTGCATCTGATGACGACATAACATCATTCAAAGAAGGAGGATTACCTGGCTAGTGCCGTGTTAAATTTGGTGCTACATTTGTGTCCAGCTAACAACTTACGCGCACGGTCGACCACTTGAGCTGGTTTATTTTATTTTATTTTTTATTGTAGGGAGATCTATGAAAACATATAAAAAGGATATCCAAAGCTAGATAACATTTCAAAGAAACCTTAATTATTTTTTTTGGTCAAATATCATGTTTGGTCCTTTTAGTTTGACAGAATTCTCAAGTTAGTCCTTTAAGTTTCGAAAGTTTCAATTAGGTCATTTTAATTTGACAGAATTCTTAAGTTAGTCCTTTAAGTTTCAAATAGGTCTTTTTAGTTGATAAACTATTTCATCGTTACCCCTGCTGACAGTTTTTTGTTTTGTTGAAGAAGCTAAACTAGCCCACTTAAATTGACACCAGAGAGAATCGAAC
>Ga0315913_1008968_pt1 | contig 11777 bp, 7 predicted proteins | sample MpolsnodulesMG_FD_207736 | JGI IMG/M metagenome (GOLD analysis project Ga0315913, IMG submission 207736) | Medicago polymorpha root nodule microbial communities from Los Angeles, California, United States - small nodules | ecosystem: Host-associated > Plants > Roots > Nodule | place: USA... | reverse complement strand
CTCTCCCCCCCAGTAATTCTCGCAACCGGTGAAAGAGACAGCCGGCGCGATCGCCCACGGTGGATCAGGTGGGGATCGCTGCTTCCACGACCACGCCTCTCACCTCTCATAAGGATTTCAGATGATTTTACATTTTATATGGAAACCTATTTTTTTTGTAATTTTTCATGTGTCTATATTTTTATTCATATATCAATACGAATGTGTATTTTTTGATTATTTCTACACAGTTGTGACTTACTACCCAAAAAATAAAAGAATGCAACGTGCTCACCCGTGCGTACGGACGGGTATCCTGTTAGTTAAGGTATAATAAGAAAAAGAGTAAATTACACTCCCTTCTCTTAAAGATGCTTGAATTACAACCCCTCCCCTCTTATGTTAAAATATACACTCTTAGAGGAGGAGAGTGAAATATTTTCTAATATGTTTTGAATAAAAGGGGAGGGGGTGTATATTTTATCATAAGAGGGAAGAAGAGTGTAATTCAAACATCTTTAAGGGGAGGGGAGTGTAATTTACTTTAAGAAAAATAACACTAATATTTCATTAGAATTGTAAAACCGCTTGTGTTTGGAACAATTTTTTTTTTCTTTTAAAAAACATTATAATTTTTTTTTTTGGTTAAAAAAAAAACGTTATAATTTAAAACGGGAGTGAGTATCACACACTTGCGTAAATTATTGAAAAAATATATATAAAGAACTAATGAACTGTAAATATTTTTTTGTTTTAAAAAGCAAAGGTAACTCTTATTAAAATAAAGAGCAACTCCCAGCATAAGCTATGCCGACCAGAAGCTAAAACATGCATGATATAAGCATAGTGAGAGATACATCTCACAATATCAATTCCAACTACAACAGCAAATGCAATAAAACACGGCCCGTTTGATTTGAACTTATTTTGAATTTATGAAAAATAGCTTATGTAAATAAATAAGATTTTATTTTAATTTATAAGCTCTCGGTACGAAAATTGTATCCTCGTAAACTGTTTTTTCATAAACTATCTTTAAAACTTATAAATAATACATACAAACTTATTTATTTACATAAGCTGTTTTATATAAGCTCTAAAATACGCTAATCCAAACGGACCCTAAGTGACCATTATAATGTGAAAGTGCTAGCATCCCATTGCCACCTAGAAAAAACCTCATCCAGAATTCTAGAATTGAATGAATTATAAACGTGAATAATATTACTACTGAAAAAACATAAGACGTGAATGATAGTCAAGTTTAGAATTTGCATGTTTTTCCCATTTGGTCAATTATTAATGGACGGTAAGTGGTCATAGGATTGTGCTTATGATAACTAGGACAACTTATTTTTAATTTCCTATGAAAATGAGTTAATGGTTTCTGTTAGATGGGTATTTTATTTATAAATACATATACTATCACATAATCTCTTCATGTCTCCTCATACAAAACACAAATATTCTTTGCTCCTTTTTTATTTCTAGTTTCACTATTCAAAAGGTTGATGATAAAAATTAATCTATGTGTGGACACACAATGAGTCTTCATGTAATTGAAGAAATTTTTTCATGATTCAAGAATTAATAGTCAGGTACATATTTATAGTATTATTTGATTTAATATAATTTAGACGTAAAATAGATCTACATGCTATGAACATAATTTATCCTTCACACAAAAAAAAAAATCACCAAATTCAAAGACCATTTTTGTCTAATTCATCTTTAAATAACACACATTGTGTTCTTTATTTTTTTAGGACAAAAAGGGTGGTTTTATATTCTTCAACATTCAAAATTAGTGGCTTCAATGAAGAGGTCTCCACCATCTTCAAGTTCATCATCTTCATCTCCTGTTGAATTTGAGAATTCAATTCAATCAAAAAAGAAAAGGGCTGCTAAGAATCCAAAAAATAATACTATCAATCCCAAATCACAAAATTTCAAGAAGAAGAACCAATCAAATGGTGGGAGCAAAAGAAGCTCCATTTATAGAGGAGTTACAAGGTTTGAAATTTAATCACTTTTTTTTATTACCCTTTCGAATTTTGTTGATGGGTTTTTAGTTTCATTTGCATGTCACTTATTTTTGTTGAACAAATTAGACATAGATGGACGGGAAGATTTGAAGCTCACCTATGGGATAAGGGTTCTTGGAACAACATTCAGAAAAAGAAGGGAAAACAAGGTAATTTTACTAAGTTTTTTACTGTTTGGTTTTTTTGTGAATTTTTTAATATTGGTTAATTATTTTGTAATTGGCTATGGAAAAATGATTAAATTAAGCCATGGAAACCCAATATTAAAAAAAATAGAGAAGAAGGTTGGAGAAAAAAATCAACGAGATCAATGATTATTTGTTTATTATTTTTAATTTTAACTTTTTAATTTTAATTATTTTAATAGTGATTATTATTTATTTATGAGTTTTTGACCTTGTTTTATTCTTTGCAATCTCTATTTGTCATTGCAATGTCCACATACACTTGCGGACGGTGTAGTTTATTTGGGTAAGTTCTCTTTGTCATGCATTTTGATCTCACACAATCTTAGTCACTTTTAAATTTTTATAAATTATTAACATTAATAAATTATTGTTGATTTTAGAAAGATTTTGACCATGATGTTGTGACACTTCACTTAGACCCAATCAATTATCCTAGGAGTATTTTAATCAAATTTCTTTTAATGTTGATATAGGTGCTTATGATACCGAAGAAGCAGCAGCTCGTACTTATGATCTTGCAGCACTTAAGTATTGGGGGAAGGATGCAACTTTGAATTTTCCGGTATATTTATTAATTTTCCTATTCATAATATTAGACTAAAAATCTTAATTGGTCAATGAAAGATAAAAAAAAGTCCTAAATTTGTTTTGGAAAAATAGAAGCATCAACTTGATCTCAAAAATCAAATTTCAAGTCAAAATAGTCATATTTAACAAGATTTTCAAAATTATTCTAGCCATCTTTAAGTCATATTTTGACCGATATTTGAAAATTTCAAAAATAAATAAATAGCACTTTTAGTTTTTGAAGAACTAAAATAATTAAATTTAATATCTTAACATTTTGAAGAAAATGATTTTGTTTATTATTCCATCGATCAATTTTTTAAATTGTAGTGTTCAATTATGTGCAGATAGAAACTTATGCAAAAGAGTATGAGGAAATGGAGAAGTCCTCAAAGGAAGAGTATTTGGCCTCTTTGAGGCGCCAAAGCAGTGGTTTTTCTAGAGGCATTTCTAAGTACCGTGGGGTTGCTAGGTTAGATATATACATTCAAATTTATGCATATTATTTCATTCTAAAAAAAGTTAAAATAAAAATTATTTTTCTCATTTGTTTATTAGTGTTGTCTGTTGATGCATCAATGTCAATGTCATGTAAGAATGTACCATACATGTGTGATTACATGTTTCATATCATAAACTTTACAACAATTTCAACCATTCAAATTGGGTGGTTACCAATTTTTATACAAAAGTTCAGTAATGTGATGTCTACATGCATGCATAGCATGGTTGCTGTTATTATTTACTTGACAATTAAATTATATTATAATGAACAAAATTTCTTAATGAAATTATTAAAATATATATATTAATCTTACATTTTGAATAGGCATCACCATAATGGTCGGTGGGAAGCTCGTATTGGAAGAGTTTGTGGTAACAAGTACCTCTACTTGGGCACATATAGTAAGATTAATTTGTCACTTGTATATTTTTTTTTATCAAATTTGTTTCAAACTTTTGGATTCTAGGAAAGAGTTATTATACAACTAAACTAAGTAAGTAAAAAGGAAAATATAAAGAAGTGTAATTTCCCTTTCTTTCCTCAATTTCTCTTTCTACTTATACACTGGCAAACCATGCTTCATAAATATGTCACGTGCCACCCTTAAGAAAAAAGATGTCACGTGGCATGTGACAATCTATAAGCAGGAAAAGTACAACGTGTCCTCTGCAAAGTACTAGTTTCCCATTTGTGTGCCATGAAGGCAAAGAGAATTTAAATTCATAAATTTGCCCCACCTACATTTTGTTTGTGTCCCATGAAGGCAATGTAAGTGTCAACATATACATGAATGGAGTCAAAATCTTGTGAATTCACGCAGTTGAAAGTTGAATTAATATGAACGGTTCAAAAAAAATTTCTTTTAATATTTAAATTTAAAATACTGAGATTGAAATTTGGTGGGTTCGTCTTGATCTAACGACCACCGATGTATCAACCACATCCATGGTTGGATATATGTGTGTAGTGTAAATATTTTTTCAATTTCAGGCTTACTCTTTAATTTTTTTTTTTATAAAATTTTTAGTAACATATATTGAATGACTAATCTTATGAGATAAATTTGTGGCTTGTTTATGAAGAAACTCAAGAGGAGGCAGCAATGGCATATGATATGGCAGCAATAGAGTATAGAGGAATGAATGCAGTGACAAATTTTGACATAAGCAACTATGTGGACAAATTGAGGAAGAAAAATGAAGAAACAAAACAAACAGAACCACAAACAACAACAGAAATTGTTCCATATTCTCCTGATTCTAAAGAAGCATCAGAAGAACAAACACCAACAACTATACCATCACCACCACAAGAAAATCTACCACAAATTGTACCTTTACAGCCACAAGTTCAACATGTTCCTCCAACTAATCAAGAACACACATTAGTTAATGTTATGGATCATTATTTTGACCAAGACCTACCATGGAGCTTCGTGTGTAATGGGTTGTTAGAATTTCAAGACACAAACATGGCTTTAAGCAAAGCTGATCAAGATTTAATTGATATATTTGATGGCTCAGGCTTTGTGGAAGACATTGGTTTGATGTTCAACATAGAAGAACCTTGTAGTGGTGAAAGTGATTGTGGAGGATTATTAAATGGAGATGCTGGAAACATGCTTGTGGATGAGGATGATATCAAGAAGGAAATATTATCCTTAGAATCTTTTTGACCACCATCTTCAATAACTAAGTTTCTTTTTAACTATTCTATTTTATTTTGTTGGATGAAGCTATATGGAGAAAAATGCTGAGGAGATTAATTGGTTTGTTTAGAAATTGTTGGATGGGATGTGCTGTGTGATTGGTGGATGGATGTGAAGATTGGATGAACTGTGATGTGTGACAATTGGTTTTAGATTTTTATTACATGTCTTTTCATTTTAGTAGACACCAAAAAGAAGCATAAACCAAATTTAAGCTTTTTTTTGGCAAACTAATTTGTTCTTTTGTTTTGTTTTTCTCCATTGGGTAAGGAGATGGAGAAATGGAAGAATTAGACATAACCATTGTAGTTGTTCTTGAGTAATAATGCAATAGATCTCTTAGAAGGAGCAAGAATAAATTTTGACATGATTATTTTATTTTATTTTAACAAATTTTGACATGATTAATTGTAGTATTCTTTTTTGGGTCTTACCCTTTGGATTTTGAGAAGAGAGACTTGACTGTTTTGCTAGGAGGGAAATGTATCATACCAACTTTGCTGGTATGTGCAGTAAAAGAAGTTCTCAAGTCTATTAATTACTACTTATGCAGAGTTTTTTCTTCCTCTTTCTGTCCTATGAAAAAAAAGAAGTTATTTAGCCAACCTTCATGTTTTCTGGAACAAAAAAGAAAAAAAAAATTACCACTTTAATACAACCACTGGGTATGAAAATTTAAAGAAACAAATTTGAATCAATTTAAAAAATTTAAATTTGCCTGGTATAACTGAAGGTGTTAGCCTGAAATATGGCCGAAGCACAGCCATTTGTTGATAAAAAAATCCCTCTGTAATGTTGCTCCAGCTTACACACACACAATAAACAAAATCTACATTGACAGGAGCATCATAGGTCATGAAACATGAAGGACACCAATTTCCTCATCCCGGATGTATGCATTCAGAAAAAACACTAAATTTGTACAATCCAAATGCGCGCTTCTAGACCATTTGTGCCATCTAGATGCACACTTCCGGAAATATCGGAAGTTTTAGTAGCGAATGAGGAAAAAAGCAGCGCCCAACATGGATAGACGATTGGTTGCTTTGTCTACTGGAAAATGCTTAACGGATTCAGAAGGCCAACCAAATTTCGAGTGAATCAGGAGGCAGAAAGTCATACAGAAGAAAAAATTGCTCATAAAAATTGCGTGCAGCATACTTTAACACTATTCAAAGCTCATACATGCACCATAATTTTGGAAAAAATTGTTCCTTCTTATCTATCATTTTCAAATTTAAAAATTATATTAACTATTTCTTTATCAAATATAATCTTAACTTATCAATTAATTTACACTTACATTAATGAAGAGTGAAAGTAAATGGGTGAGTGGAGCAATGAAAAGTAAGAATATATTTTGAAATTTGATTATTAATCAAAGCTATTTCTTAGTTTGTGTAAAACAACCTTAAAAGATATATAGAAATAGAGTAAAGTATTAATTGCCAAGAGAATGTTTCAAATGCTAAACAAAGCCACATAAAGAGTAATGTTTCAACTGCTGGACAAAGACACAATAAACCATCTAAGATATATGAAACAAAACATTGGAAAGAGTATACAGATTCAAAGAATTAAAATCCAAAAATTGGAAAGTGAATCACCAAATTCACCACAAGTGCACAGGGAGCCATAGTATTAAGATTAAATTAAACTAAACATACTAAAAATTACATTGTAAAGAGTAAGTAAAGACATACAGTATCTTAAACTTTAACAAGTTACACTATCTTTTGCCTAAACCAGACATTCTAATGAGATTTTGACAATTGACAACTACAGTGCTGGAGACAGACTAATAAATAAAAGGAACAAACTTGTACTTAACTTTGCTTGCATATTCGGTGTAACTCTGGCCAAAAGTTTCGACCATTAAAGCCTCCTCCATAGCTGCTTTCTGCTTATAATACAACAAACAAACCGCAACAATGAATAGAAGACTCAAGGGTGCTCGGAGCGCAACACAATATGTCACAAACAATAGCGTCGTTGATGAATAAATCGGATGGCGCAACAAGCGATAAGGTCCAAATTGCACAACAGAAGTTGGAACCACTACTTTTTCTGAATACTTAGCAAGACACAATGTGGAATTATAATGAAACAGCAGAGTTGGAATAATCAAAGCCCAGATTCCAAGATTGCTCCATCCACCTGGTGCGAGGTAAAGCTCTGGCCCTTCAAATGCTGCAAGCCAATGGCCAATCATGATTCCTGCACTGAACAAAAGGCGAGACCACATGGGCAAGTTCACATCCCATTTTGGGTCATGACGGCGAGCATAATAATCTCCATATAGCCGATTCCGGACACTAACGTTGAAGAAAAAGAAGTAATGATATACAAAAAAGAAAACCAAAGGCCAGCCTTCAAGGTAGCCGTTGAAATAAGCTGGTGGAACAAGGGTGAGCCATGTAAAAGTTGATGTGACGATCACCAATTGCTCAAATATGTTTGCCTCACCAAGCATGTGTTTCCAAAAGCAGTATATCCCATAAACTGCAAGCACTATAGCCACCAACCATGGCCAGTAAATCCAAGTCCAGCTAACATACATCCAGAAGAAAGGATTTAAGAGTATATTAATACTCCATTTCGTGGCTGTAGTTATGACGGATATTATCCCCGTCAACTTCACAACATCAATTGGAGTCAACTGCAGAACAATATCTTTTATCGAATCAAGTGATATATTTTTGAAGTGCTTTAGAACTGGATTACTAGAATCAAATGATATATTTTTGAAGTACTTTAGAACTGGATTACTAGAATCTATGCTGGCTTCATTGGAAATTGAGCATTTGAGAAGAGGTAACAAATCAGCCCTCTTTGTTGTTTGTTTAAGTAACGAGGAAAAAGGGTTTCCATAGCTGTGATTCAACTGAAAACTAACACGCTTAGGTCTTGGGTGGAGTTGATTGCTGTTATTAACTACACCAGCATGAAATTGTTTGTTGAAAGGTCTTAGAGAGACGTTATTGCTCACAATCGAGAAACCAAAAGGTACAGTTTTGGAGTGTGAAAGAACTTTGACAGCTTCCATCACTGTTTCAGACAAAATTACATAAAACTTTGCTACTGGCTGCAGGTAAATCACAAAGCCCAAGATGCACCAAGTGATATTAGGCTCATATCCTTCCACACATTGAGTTACTCGTTAATCATAATCGATAGATCCAACCCACAGGAGAACCAATGCAATCGGACATGTATAATTTTCGCTGTTCCCCCTTCTGCAGGTTAGCCAACAACAACCATAATAACATCAAAATCAATATCATTCAATCTCTAAACATCATTATTCATAGCTACAACACAAATAAACGAATAGCCACAAAACAAATTTCATAACATAAAATGCAAAATGACTACTCCGTTTCAAGTTTCCACATCCTAAGATAAACAAGGTACTAACCAATCTATATTCTAATTCATGTACCACCGACACTTCAAATGGAAGACGTATTATGTGTCTGACACTTGTTGGGTTGATATACTTGTTATCATTACATTCAATCACTTCCATTTTCTTAAATTATTGACAGTGACTACGTATCAATGTCGTGTCAGAGCTTCATAGATTATGATAAAAAAAAAATTACAAAACCAATTATCATCAACTTTAATGATAATCAGTTTATCAGCATATAACTCATAAAATTGCAACCCCACAAAAAAAAAAGAAAAAAAGTACAGCGTGTAACCAAGTTAGACAAAAAAACAAACACATGGTGTGCATATAGAAAACAAGGTTGACGAAGGAATGGAAGAAATAGAAGACTATGAAAATGAAATGAAGAAGATAGCATAGGAAAGGTACCAGTTAATGAACGAAAAACAGAAGATGAGTTTGGAGCGAGAATTGAAGCTTTGAAGTTGAACAGAGACAATTGTTGTCTGTCTAATGTTATGTTATCTCTCAACTGGACCAACAACGTCACCCCCTTTTGAGGTAACACACCAAAACTTATATTGTTAAATCTTTTTTTAACACATGTGCTAGATAATAATTTGTTGTCATTGAAATGATATATTTTAATCAACTTTAATATTTTATACTAGAATACATAAAAAAAATTATACTAGAAAAATATTATATTTATAATTTTGTATTAATTAAAACTAAAAAATATACGTCAATTAATATTATTTAAAATGTTACTGGAACAGTCAGATTGAATTGTAGTATTACTCTACTTTAAGTTTCAAAGACACCCTTTCAAACTAAAATTCACACGCACCACCAGAGTAAATAAACTTTGTACACTTTCCAATGTTATATCACAATTACAATAGCCTCACTCCAAATTTGAATTTCGTGGAGAAACTCCTCTATTCTTCTTCAATCTCTCTCTCTCTCTCTCTCTCTATATATATATATATATATATATATATATATATATGAAGTAATTTATCTTTAATCACAGTCAAATTAGTTTTTTTTTTTAGTAAATCCCCATTAGATCCTTTGCAATTTTCGCATGTTTCGGGAATTGAACCCCAGACACCAAAAAAAAAAACCTTATTTTTTTTTCTATTCTCATAAAACAAAACCTTTTAAATGTTATTTTTTTTTTCCCTTTCTATAAGTCATAAACACAATCTAAAATTCACACAAAATCACAAATGTGGTCTCACATGTTTGAACTAGGATAAAATCGTCTAACCTAACATGCATGGGTGACTCTGAAGGTGGACGGGAGGGGCGGCAACCCAAAGCACCATTTTTGTAGAGGCACGAAAATAATTATTTTACTTGATTATAACTTAATTGGTAGTACTATGCATATATATTTTTCTTCAACTAGCTTTGATTAGTTCTATTAAAAATATATTTTTAGAGAACCTTGATTATGAATGAATCTTTTACAACAAAAAATACAAAAAAAAAAATACACTCAAATAATTAAAGGGCACAACTTTCTTATTTCGCCAGAGCACTCAAAAACGATTAATATGAACATGATTATACTCCAACCAGTTCATACCAAATACTAACAACAACAAACAGGACAACACAACGACAGTAATAAACTGTCACACGACTCTACGCGACTCAACTACTTGGCCGGACAAACCAACCTGCTCTGATACCAATTGTAACACCCCATTTTTTCAACAATGTAGATAATACAAATAATCAGAGTATTCAACGTAAAACGAAATGTCACACTACAAAACAAGTATAAATAGAGTAAAGTTACTATTTATCAAAACAACCCTGTCAAAAATTTATTTATATCGCAGCGGAAAATTATTTCAAAATCAACAACTTTGTTCAACAATCTTTGGCACTACGGCCTCAACGTAAACAACTTAATTGAAAATCTTAATTCAAAAAGGTTCTACAACATAGTTCATAAAACAATACGTAACAATGGAAAGCAAAGCAAGAATCCTCATCCCGTTACGTATCAGAGCGACCCTAAGACGACACACGCGAAAGTCAACTCACATCAACAGTTAAGCCTGGTTATCTGCACGTTACCAACATAGCGGCAATATTCAAACAGAAGGGGTGAAATTTCACATTCAATAATAATAAGCATATAATTCATCAACGGAATTTAACAACCTAAACAACAATAGTTAACAACAATTATAGTTCACATATGCTTGTTATCAATAATAATTCACATAGGTTTCATTTATCTCTACTTAGCATTTACAATCAACAACAACGACAATGCAACGACACAACAACAACTTGACTATGCAATATGCATGTGGTACCAATCAACGTGTTAGAGCATAAGCTCTTAATTTAACGTGTCGAGCGATGGCTCTTAAGGCAACGTGTGGAGCATAAACTCCTAAAATCAACGTGTGGAGCATCAACTCCTAAATCAACGTGTGGATCATAGGCTCTCAAATCAACGTGATATGAATGATTAACATTCAACAGGGCATCAAGCCCCCAACTTTATATGAGTATGCATGGACTCAACAACTTAATCAACAACAACGTATGACATCAACGACTTAACGACATCAACAACAATGACAACATCAACATTATAATCTCATAAACATTCATCATTTAATTGCAACATATACATTTCATATCATAGTTCATCAACATATAAACATTCAGGTAATAATTCATATTCAAAGTTATTCATGACAAACAAAGTTAGACTCATCACAACATAGGTTAAATAATCTTAAACACTGTAATTGAACTCATAGTACACAAGCTTTGAAGTTTGGAGACAATCCACAAGTTTTGGGTTGACTTAGAAATAGTTATGCGAGATTTTCATAAAATTTCACTAAGATCTCCTTGGAGTATTTTCATCATAACTCAAAAACCAAAAATCATTTTCACGTCAAACCAAAGCCATTGGAAAGCTAACAAAATTATCTAAAACTTTCATGTTTACACCAAAGGCCAATTCAAAACAGAAACGTGTGAAAAAGACGCAAGAACATGAAAAAAAGGTATGCTGTTACAAGGTTAAACGCCGTGGCGAGTTGGAGGCGAGCAAACACTGCTCTCTGCCACTTATAGCTCACCGTGGCAAGTTGGTGGCGAGCAAACACTGCTCTCTGTCGAAAAGTGCAATTTTTAACCCCAAAAACCCAATTTTCATCAACCTTAATCCCAAAACTGATTGGAAACACAACCTATGATCATTCTACAGTCTGAACATCAATTATCCATGAATTCTACGGACTTTCTACACTCTTAACATCCAATTCTACAAGTTCTACCATCAATTATCCGATTCTTAACCTTAATTCTCAAATTCTCATGAACAACATCAAAACTACATGCTAAA
>Ga0315913_1008965_pt1 | contig 11780 bp, 7 predicted proteins | sample MpolsnodulesMG_FD_207736 | JGI IMG/M metagenome (GOLD analysis project Ga0315913, IMG submission 207736) | Medicago polymorpha root nodule microbial communities from Los Angeles, California, United States - small nodules | ecosystem: Host-associated > Plants > Roots > Nodule | place: USA... | reverse complement strand
CTCTTGCATACAATGTGAACTTTTAACTCATATTTAACACATTGGTATCTTTCTATCAAGTGTCAGGCTCTCTGTGTCTATGGTCCACAATAAGAACCGCTTCTTCTCTTCCACAATGTTGAATCGGGATATGATAATACCGTTGAGTCTTATGATGGAGAAAACATTGGTGAGATAGCCACATTAGGTCAGATGCACAAAATGAAGAAAAAAATTTGAATTGGCGGCGGTTTCAAAGAGAGATGTTTGTTTTTTTCTTCCATGAGAAGAGATAAAATAAAATAGAAAAGGAAAAGGAAAAAAAAATGAAAAATGAGTGGGTGTTTTATCCTTAATAATATAGAAAATATAATCAATTTTCTTAAAAAATATAAATATAATCAATTGCTTTAATTTTATGGATATGTCGAAGGAGTCGAAAATTACAGGGTGTTATGCTACCAAAATATTAGACTTGTTAAAAAATGTCACATTAATTAAAAATTACTAATAAAAAATATAACATTAATTTAAAATGTCGAATAAACATGTATTTTGTCAACTAATCATACACATATACATTTTTCCATTGAAAGATCCTACAAAATATCAAAAGTGAATGAGTTTGAAATAATAGAGGTTGAAAAAAATTGCATGAAAGTGAATAATATTCAAAAACTAAAATTTAAGATAAAAAAATTAAACAAATGACAACCAAACACTAATTGAATAAATCATCATGATGTCCGGATTTCCGTGAGAGCCTACATCGGGGTGTATTATCACATTAGGCTAAGGGCAACCACACAAGTGAGATTCACCGCACATCTTCTTTCAAAGTCTTAAGGCATTATGTATATGAGTCATCTCACTTATATGATGCTCACATTAACTCTTTCATACAATATGTAGTATTTTAACTCACACTTGACACGTTAACATTTCTCCATTAAGTGTCAGGATCTTTGTGTCCGTGATCCATCACCAAGAACCACTCCATCTCCCCCACAATATAGAACTGAGATGTGATACCACCGTTGGAATTTCAGAGAGAGCCTACACTGGTGTAAATCAACAATTTGGAGAAAGAGCAAGCACAAAAGTGAGAATGATGCCACCACATCTTCATCCAAAATTTCAAGGCTTAAATATATGATTTTTGTTAACTGACGCTTGATACATCACAACATTCTAGCCCGTGCTTGACACAGGTGTCCATACTAATTATAATAAATATATGTATGTATGCATGGTATGAGTGTTATGTTTGTGTCGAAGTATGTGTTTCATAAATAAACCGTCAGTTACTTGGCTAACTCGCGTAGGCTTTTTTAAACGTGAGACTGATTATAGATAATTACATATGACTCTTCAATCTTTGTATTTTTCACATTTTCTGGTTGAGGGGTTGTGTCTTGAGCTTCCTTATCTTTTATTTTAAATTAACTTGGTTAATTTAAATATAAAAGCACACCACCCAAGTTAAATAATCGCGGCTTAATTTGAGCCGAAACCATTTTTTGCATTAAAACAGTTACGTGACCTATAAACCAATTACGTGACCTAAATAGTAGTTGAGGAGGATTCGGCTATACTGGGTTTGGCTAACTTTATTTTTTTGAAAGAAAGAAGAAAAGGGTTTGGCTAACTTTATTTTTTTGAAAGAAAGAAGAAAAGGGTTTGGCTAACTTGTTTCTGCTTATTTTTATTTTATTTTTTTGTCAAAAAAAAAACTTAGAATAATTTTTTTGTTTCTCTAAACAGTTGGTATATGGACACTAATCGTCTAAAGCGCATAAAAACCTATAATAATATAGAATTGAATGAAAGTATACTTTTTTCTATGATATTTCATATAAGGAAGCAATCATATGGAGCACTTCCACACATAATTGATGAAAGAAGCTTATTGATTGCCTAATTTGGTCATAAGAGTTAAGAGGAGAGCTTTTTCCACGTGCCATATCTTAAGGTTTTATTAGTTCATATAATTGGAGGGGCCTGAGGGAGGTACCAACCAAGCAAGTTACGATGGTTCATAGTACATGATTCTAAGGTGAAATGCAATTTAGTGCTATAATTAACAATTAATTTAACAAGCTTAAAAAAGCAAAACTTTTTTTTTACACACCAGTACAAAAATGAGGCACAAAGTGGAAAAAATGTACTTTAATGAGTGGTTGAAAAAAAAAGAGAGATCAAGGTGACTTAAATTATATACTCATGCTTATTCAAAAGCATTGTTATTTTTAGGATCTGGATCCATTATTCATTCAATGGAAGCTATTGTTGGATATTTTCCAGATAAAAGTCAAAATATGGTTATTATGGGCGGTTTAACAAAACATGCCCCAATTACAAAAACCGCTTTTTTAATAGATACACTTTCTCTTTGTGGTATTCCACCTTTTGCTTGTTTTTGGTCCAAGGATGAGATTCTAAATGATAGTTGGTTGTATTCACCAATTTTCGCAATAATAGTTTGTTCCACAGCAGGATTAACTACATTTTATATGTTTCGAATCTATTTACTTGTTTTTGAAGGATATTTAAACATTCATTTTCAAAATTTCAATGGACGGTTAGTTCAGTCAAAAAATAGTTAAGAGTTTGGTGGGATTACATATTAATTTTATGAGTGGTGATTGTTTAGCTAAGCAAAGTAACTATACAAAGTGTGTTCATGTGTTGTAGAGCAAAGATTTGAGGCATGGAAAAACTACCCAAGTGCAACATGAAAATTCGATGCATTTAGTGGGGAGGAAGAAATATCAACAAAAAGTATAGCTTCAAGACTATTTGAAAATGATATATTATTAACTCATTATAAGGAGAATTCCGCTATTTTCTCAACACGTTTTGCTAATTCTCAACTAAATTTCTAAAATTACTCCCGCGTGAGTTAACTCACGTTAGTGTTAATTCTGCGTGAGTTAACTCACGCTGCGTGTTGTTTTAAAGGTTAGACAGAACCTCATTTCCTAATTTTCCATTAAAATCTCCAAAATCTTTCTCAAATCATCCAAATCTAAAATTCCTTCAAGTTCAAATCAAACAACACTCCAATAATAAGTAAGTTTTCATAATCAAACACCATTAACCTTTTTATGTTTATATGTTAGATTTTTCCTCTTAAATTAGTTTTTTTTTAGTTTTAGGGTTTGTTTAAATTTTGATTTTTTTGGCAAGAAATGATACAATGTTACATGTAAATGACTTATATTGCTTAATTGTTTAGTTGTTTGCATGTTTATGTTATAGTTATGAGTTTTAGGGTTTATGTATAATTTGCACTCCAAGTGTTTTATGAAATGTTTGAATGAGTTTTTCATTGATTGTTTAATTTTTTATTGTGTAGATTTAAAACAATGATCGATTTGATCAATGTTTGCATACACTTCAACGGAGGAAATCCTCAGATGTTCAAGGTTCGGTACAATAATGTCACGTTAAAAGGTCTCAAGGATCAACTAGATGGAATCAACCAAGGACTCAACCTTGGAGACACAAGGAGGGTGGAATACATTCGGTATGGATGTCCAATGTTGGACGATGGGAGAATAACGTTCAGTCGGCTAGAATTAACGAACGACGATGATGTGAGGAGCTTGTTCTCGATTTTTTGGCAGCACAACATGTTCCCATGGATCAATATGTTTGTCATGTTGCTGAAATCGCCTGGAGATATTCTCAATAGTTTGATTCCGCCAGAAGATTATGATTATGTAGTGTCTTTATTTTGTTGGAATTTAAGTTTAATTCTTGTTAGTTTGTTGAAGATGTTGGTATCGATGTGTCGTATACTTATGATAGAGATTTGCAGATTCGTTAAAAAGTCAAAGAATGAAGAGAACACAACATGTATTCCAGCAAATCAACTTTATAGGTTTTCACATCGAATTCCTTCGTATATGATGAGTGTCATGGAAGGGAATGCACCTCTAAGAGGTTCGTTTGAGTTGAATCGTGCTCCTCTGTCAATTGAAACTTGTCAGTTGGCAGGGCGGTAAGATTAAATTCAAAGCAACCTCTTGGAATGCATTCTTTTATACGCATTTTATTGCGTGACCACATTTTTCAGTTTCTAAATAGTTGTTGTGCAAGTAAAAAAATGTGGTCACACAAATCATATACTTAGTTAACTGAAATTTTTCAGAATGGTAAAAAAAGATGTAGACATTAAGGATCTCTACTTATTATTGCTCATACAAATATACCCAAGTCATTCCAAAACTAAAATTAGAACCTACCAATAAATTATTCTTCTTTTCTTTTTAAAAGTTGTATATGTACAGGTTACAACACATACATGATACATTGCATTCATAGAGTAAGAATATATCCTTTTTTTTATATATATATATATATAAAGGAGAGGTTAATCTTACATGATTATGCAAATTGATATTTGGACAGGCAATCAATTGTAGTTGATAATGAATTGTGTAATCTTTTAGCGCAGTTCTTAACATGCTTTAAAGTCCCAACCCATCATCAAGGCAACTTAAGTTGGATAATTTCTTTGAAATTTAAGGTTGAAAAGGGCACAAATGAAAATTTCAAGTGGCCGAAACCGCTCAATTGAGTCTAAGTGGTTCATAATTGCATAATTAAGAAATTATAGGGTCAAAAATATAATTAAGTCTTGCAATCTTAATAGGGTTCGAGTTTTTTTTTTTTTGAGAGATGATAGAGTTCAAGTTTTTTAACATCATTTAGACAAATTTTATAAAATAAAAAAAAAAAGAGTAAACAACGTTTCGACAAATTCATATTAAGTTTTTAACAATTGTGATAGTAAGTTTTCAAGCATTCACACCGGTCATTGGTCAAAGTACCTAAGTAGTTTATAATTGCACAATTGAGAAACTATAGAGTCAAAAATGCAATTAAGGGTGTGTTTGTTTTAGATTTAAAAAAATAGATTTTGTATTAAAAATATCAGGAGATTTTTCAAGAGATCATAAAAAATAAATTGAAGCTATTTCGTTTGTTTACTACTCATAAAAAATCACTTTTAAAAAAGAATGAGTTTTAACTTCTACGTGTGTTGCCTCGTTGTTTTTGAAAAGAATAAATTTAAAAAAAAAATTATTTTTCTAAAAATTCTAAACAAACACTTAAAAATGACAAAAAAAAATTGAAAAATTCTAAAGCAATTGAGGTCTAAGCCTTACAATCTTGATAAAGTTTTTTAAACATCGCTTAGACAATTTTTATAGAAAAAGATAGCACGTTTCGACAATTTTGTATTTAACAATTGTTATAGCATTTACGCAATTTACTATCGAATAGTTTTTTCTTTATTTGTATTCTGCCACCTCTCCAGTTTTTAATCTAACGGCAAAGAGAGAGTAAACGTGGGTGAGAAAACCTCTGCAAGCAACTTGTTCCCTGTCACTGTTTTTTCCTCCAAAAAGAACCCAAACATCTTCAAACTCTGTCTGGATTCACCGTTGATCTCTATTTCCATCGCAAATCAACCCATTTGAGGTGAGTACTGTTGATTTTGATGTTTACACTTTCAATTTCCTTCATATTTAATGTTTGTAACACTAAGAACATGCTTGAAATCAGATGACTACTTTCTCATGCTTTCTTCTTTTATAGTATGAATGAATGATTTATGCTTAAGGATCGTCTTTCATTTTTGTTTATTGATGTCATAAGGTACATATGTTAATTAATGCATTAACTCAGTCAAATTTCACTGTGTATAAAAATAAGAATAAGAATTCTTTGTTAGGAAATGATATGTAATGTATTTGATTTCTCCCTCTACATTGTTCTAATCTTTACCATTTTTGTTTATTCTTGCTTCTATCTCTATTGCGTTCGTGTTCCATGTTTCCTCTAACAGTTGCTTATTTTGTATGTAACTTCAGAACAGAAATGAACCACGCAACCATTTCCACCAGGACTACACCATTACTTCCCACTCTACCCTTCGAACTGCTGGAATGTATACTGTATAAACTTCCTGTGAAGCTACTGCTTCAACTTCGATGTATATGCAAGCAGTGGAAATCTCGGATCTCGAGTACTGAATTCACCGTGAATTACCTTTGCATGGCTAAGGCTTCCAAGAATCACCATCATCTCATGGGGGTGTGCCATGCGACCAATATGGGGAATCGCACTCGCGACGGCCTCCTTTATTATAATCCATGTTTCTGGTATTCCCCTATTCCTTCTATTTTAAGCATGCTGTCGATCTCACACACCTTAATCAGCATCCCTGATATTTTGAATGTCAATCCTGTTTTGCGTGTTTCCTCTTACGATGGCATCCTCTGCTTCACCGTTAATGACCATTTCCCTCTTTTGTGGAACCCTTCCATTAGAAGATTCCGCTTGTTCTCCCCTGCGGAAAGTAAGCATCGCCCTATGAAAATTCATGGAAAAAGAGAAAAAAGAGTTCAAAATTCCTTCTATACCTTCGGATATCATGACCTTAGCTATAAGATTGTTGCTGTTTCTTCTTTCTTTTCTTCCCACACTAATAAAGTTAGTATTTTTACTTTGGATACGGATTCTTGGAGGAGGATCGATGACTTTCCATGTCTTGGCAAAGTTTCTGAACCGGGACTATATCTGAGTGGGACCGTTAATTGGTTGGTATCCAATTTCATTGTTTCTCTTGATTTGGCGTCTGAGACATACAACCAGCTTTTGCTTCCTCCTACTACTGGAGAGGGTCGTGTGACCTTGGGGGTTTTGAGAGACAGCTTGTGCTTATGTGCAAGTAATAATGATATGCATGTGGTGGATGTGTGGATGATGAGTGAATTCGGAAATAATGACTCATGGAATATATTGTACAGTGTTCCTTACATGGGAGGAGATGAGGTTCCCAATGCCAAGGCTTTATATATCACAGAGGATGAAAAATTGCTAATGTATTATCGTCATTCAATGCCAAAGAAGTTGGGTCTCTATGATTCAAAAAATGGTACTTCTCACATGTTCGAGCTTCAAAACAGTAGTTTTATGGATCCAATAGTCTACCTTGAGAGCTTCATATCACCTTGAGCTACACAAAGTAAGTATGCTAACATGACTCTTCCTCATATTCTTTTACATGTATTAAGAAGGTCTGATTAATCTCTCATTCTGTGTTTTTAAGGCTTTGTCCATAAACACATGATTGTCGGTGTGTGCTTGTATTCTTTTATAAAGATTTGAATCTCATATATATTTGTTTCAAGTTGTTAATTGGAAATTTCTGCTAAGCACTACCATTTGGTCATTTTTATAGGTTAGACTCTTCAATGTTGGATCTTTGTCTTGCATTCATCATCCTATCGGAGCATGAAAGAAGGGCAATGTATTCTTTAGAAAACAAGATGATGACTTAGCTTGTTTTGACTTGACAACCAGGGCGATTGAGATAGGTGTTAAAGTAAGAACAATATTCCTGCCAAATGGTAATTTACAAGAAAAACCTTCTGTCGTTTGGAGTTATTGACAATTAGTTTCTTTTATAGTCTTTGCGTGGAGTTTTCACCCTCAAGATTTACTAGTCTTGTTCTTGGGATTTAATATTTGATTGTGATTTATGAGTCTAGTTCTTAGGTTTATGGAAGTGATGATTTTAATATTGGTGTTTTTTATGTGAAATTTGGTCTCAACAATTGATATGTGGCTGGCAATTTTATTTAGTTGATTGTGGTAAGGGTTTATGGTTAATACTTGTTTCTGGAACTTGGATTAATAAGAGTGTATGTTTCTTTATGATTTATGAAGCTTTCAAATTTTTAATTGTGTCTTCATGCTACACCATCTTTCCTTAAAAGTGGCTTCCATATAGTTGTTTGTCTATATGAACATCCACAACCGTTCGCCATCTCCTTATTATTCATTTGTTTTTACTTGTTCTTTTAATTGTCTATATTTCCTCATTTTTGGCTCTGTTAATGGTTGAGTGGTTGTGTGATGATGTGGTCATATTGAAGGATGTTTCTGGACAAAACTTTCAAAATTAGAGAAGAATTATAGCAGCTTAATTACTTGTTGTAGGGTAAAGAACGTCAATAGTTTTTTGCATAATAAGAAATAAGATAATCTGCTTCTAACAAGGAGAGTTTGTTTACAATAATATTATAATGTGTAAGATACTTCCATAGAGAAAAGCAAAGCAGCCTCATTGGGTCGCCTTTGAAGCCATAGTAACCGTACCTGGAGGTAACAACCAGGACAAAGGAATACCAATATTCTTGTCAAATAACACATTCATGGTATTTGTTGTGTCAGATGCATTAGCCTTGTTTGCATCAATGGCTTCTCTTCTGATGTTTTTAGCGATTCTAAATGCATTCTTCGTTGAAGAAGATTTTGATATGGCATTACCTTAGAGATTAATATTAGGTTTGGCTTTTTTGTTCTTTGCAATAGTGAATATAATGGTAGCATTTGGTGCAGCTCTGTCTATCCTGCTGAAGGAGAGAAGAGTTAAGTAACCACCAATTCCTATTGATCTTTTGGCATGTGTTCCAGTTTATCTATTACGCCTCGTTGCATTGTTCAACTAATTTATATGTTAGCTTTTGGGAGGGGTATGGATACATAAATTTTCTTCAAAATTCCCTAGCAGTAGTAGTCTACAACCAAATTAATGAAAAGTAAAAAAAAAAAATTCTGCAACTCATTGTCTCGTGGTCTAATTTCCAAAGCTACATACCATAAAAACAGACAAAGTTTAGCAACTACAAACTGAAAGAAGAAGAAAAAGATGGAACTCTCAAGCTAAGAAATTGATAAGCGAAGAAAAGATAAAAATTGGGAAAAACTATTACCTGCATATTGCCTCTCGTTTCTTCGTTCCTCAAACCCTACTCGACTCGCGTCTTGCTCCAATGTTAATGTCTCAACTCTCACGTCACGATTACTCCACCGCTCCCTCTTTTATAAACTAAGTAACTATCATCATATCCGTGGAAATTTAATTTATTCATCAAATTTTAATATCAAAATATTTTAAATTAGATTCAAAATTTATTTTAAAAAAAAACATCTCACATAAAATTAGCGTTTTAAGGTACACGTTATTTATTTATTTATTTATGGGTTAATTAAATTTTTAGTCTCAATAAATATTTACAGTTTTGTTTTTAGTCTCTACAAAATAAAATCACCCTTTTTAGGCTTAGTTAATTTGGCTTTCAAGTCAAATTCAGTGGTTCTTTGGTGTCTCAGAAACAGATGGCAAAACTGTTTATTTAGACTTAGAAATATGAGAGATTTGTGGTGTCACACATGTATAGGGAAGGGAATGCTTGGGCTGATAGCCTTGCAAACTTGGGTCTCTCTTTCACTTCTTTTGATTTATTTTGGTTAGATACTATCGCTGATTTTATTAGGGGAGAGTACATTAGGAATAGGTTGGGTATGCCCAATTTCAGGTTTAACACCTTTTGAAAAGTTTTTGGTTTGGTCCCCCTTTCTTTCTTGTACTCTTTTTGCTTTATACATTGAATTGATGTTCTTTGGATCTGTTTAAAAAAAAAAAATCACACTTTTTAGTCCTTATAAAATTTACCATCAACATTTTTAGTCCCTATAAATTTTTCCATCAACACTTTTACTCTCTATGAAAAATTTCCATCAACAGTTTTGGTCCCTAAAATGCTTAAAGAAAATGTCACAGGGACTAACAAGTGTGATTTTATTTTGTAGGGACTAAAAACGAAACTGTGAATATTTATAAGGACTAAAAACTTAATTATCTCTTTATTTATTTATATTTTTTAATAATAAACATTCAATCTCTTCAATCTAGTATTTCACATAAAAATTTTAAATGAGACTCGTTAACTATCTATCAATAATTTTATATCATTGCATTTTAATATTAAAAAAAGTGAGATCCACTTAAAATTGAAATGCTTAAGCGAGACTTTTGTCTCATTAAGTACTCAAAATATATTTTTTCCAATAGGAGTACCTCATAGACACCAAGTTTTAAATGGTGAGATCGCCAATGAAAATGGTCTAAGTCATGATAAATTTACCATAAATTATAAAGTTATTTGTATAGTTTTGTAAGGTTTAAATGTAAGATTTATGCTCTTCCTCTAGCACAAAACACTCGCGCCCTGCAGCCATGCCCAAAATGCTCATGCACTAGTTAACTAGCGCAAGTTAAGTTACGTGACGTGAGTTAACTGGCGCATAGTGGCTACTTTTTTTAAATTTATTTACTATTTTCAAATTATTTTATTTACTTTATTCTAAATTATTTATTTTCTAAATTATTTGTTCACTTTATTCTAAATTATTTATTTGCTAAATTCTAATTTATTTATGCACTTAAAATAAATTCGAAATTAGAAAATAAATTTTAATTTATTTATGCACTTAAAATAAATTTGAAATTAGAAATAAATTCGATTTTATTCTAATTCAATATTTATTCTAATTTATTTATTCATTAAATACAAAATTAGAAAATAAATTTGATTTTATTTATTCAATATTTATTTCTTCAACACATAATCATAAACATAAAATAAATGCAAATATAAATACAAATAAAAAACAAAATTAATAAATATAACTCTCGTTTTATTAATATCATTCAAACATTACAATAATTAATACATATATTTTATTTGAATTCACTAATCTACTTATTATCTGTTTACCCTCTTGGGGTAAAAAGTTATTTTTACCCTCTTGGGTATATAGCAATAGCTCTGGGGGGAAATAGTGATCAATCCTGTTGGAGAAAAAGACAACAAGATTCCTTGAGGTAAATTTAAATTTGGTTCTTTTTATACCCCATGACGATTCCTTTTACCCATGGTAAAAAGATTTTGGAAGTAAAAGGAAGCAAACCTAATTTTACCTCAAGGGATGATGTCTTTTTCCCCAACCTGACTGACCATTATTTCCCCCAAGAGCTATTACTATATACCTAAAGGGGTAAAAAGAGTCTAGAAACTATAGAAGACAAAAAGAAGAGAAAGAGGGGGAGATAGTGGGAGGAGATAATGTAAGATGGTGTGAGGAAATGAGGAAGTTTGTGAGGGTATTTATAGGTAGAAATGATAACCTAGTTTGTATGTACCATAAATGTGGTAAAAAAAAACGTGTAAAAGTAGTTAAAAACGTGTAAATTGAATGTTGAAAACCTGACCAAAGTGAAAAAAAATGTTTGTTCTTCAGTTCTGACCACCGGCCAACTTGCATGAGTTAACTCGTGCAAAGGCTCAGTGGTGCGTGACTTAAGTCACGTAAAGCTTATAAGGTGCGTGAGTTAAGTCACGTTGCGTGACTTAACTCACACAGAGGTATATTTGGAAATCATGTTGGGCGCGAGCAAAATGTGTTGAGGGAAGAGCAGAAATCTAAATGTAATTGGTCCTTGCATTTTTACCACTTTTTTTACAATAGCCCGTGTAGTTTTTTTTGGTTTGGCATTAGTCTTTGCACCTTGTAAAAAAATTGCATTTGCTCCTTATGTTAAGTCCATATTAAAAACCAAAAACTAACGATGTGCTATGTGGATCAATTATTACATGCCACATGGCACAATAAAGTCAAAATTTTCATAATTAATTTGTGGGTTAAATATGTTTTTGGTCCATATAAAATTGGGAACTTTTAAGTTTAGTCCTTACTTAATTTTAATAGATTTTTTAGTCCTTACAAAAAAAATTACTTCTAATTTTAGCCCCTGTTTTTTTTTTTTTAAGGTAAAGAGCATCAGCTCATTTCATAGAAAAAGAAAAGAAAGTACAAGAAAGAAAAGGGGGATTAGACCAAAACCTTTTCAAAAGGTGGTAAATCTAAAGTTGGGC
>Ga0315913_1008964_pt1 | contig 11781 bp, 6 predicted proteins | sample MpolsnodulesMG_FD_207736 | JGI IMG/M metagenome (GOLD analysis project Ga0315913, IMG submission 207736) | Medicago polymorpha root nodule microbial communities from Los Angeles, California, United States - small nodules | ecosystem: Host-associated > Plants > Roots > Nodule | place: USA... | reverse complement strand
TTTCTAGCACGGAACGTAGAATGTAAATTAGGTGAAAGTGTAAATTATTTATTTTCGTCATTTACTTCTTGCAGACCATAGCATGTATCCTAGGCTTTTCATGTAATAGTTATAGGTGCATGTGTGCATGCGTGGGTGTATGCCTTATCTTTTATGCTTCTAGCTTAGGTTAAAGGTTCTCGTGGTGGTCCAACACCACCATGAGGTACCTACGCGTTATTTTTCTTGCTCCGATAGTTTCATTTTTAGTTTTATAATTCGAAAACAAAAAACATGCAAATAACCAAAATCACAAAAACATTTTTCACAATAAACCTTGACCCCAAGTCAAGTGACCTCTTTATTTTTATTCTTTCGTAAATCAAAATTGCAATCAATCTTAATCATATTTCAAGTAATTTTTTCAATATTAAAAAACACAAACAAACTTATCTTGCCGTTTGGCTTTTCATTTTAAAAACCTTTTCCAAAATTAATAAAAAACACAAAACAAATCAAACGTCAATTTCTACCCCGAACTACGAGGTTTTGATCCCTCACGGGTACGTAGGCAAAGGACACTCGTCCTTCCAAATCAATAAAAAATGTAGATAAGTAGGTCCCTTTTTCCTTTACCACTTTAAACACCATTTTTTAAAAGCAAGCAAGTTATAGCACAAAACGTTAAATAAAACCAAGAGGTTCCCGTAGAGTACTACGGACGTAAAGGGTGCTAACACCTTCCCTTTATGTAACTAACCCCCGAACCCTAAATCTTTTCAAAGGGATGTTTCGAACTTTTTTCCCCTTTTCTCTCAAAATTAAATGTTCAGTCGTGAAATAAAATAGTGAGTCAAACGCTAATCAAATAGCCTTGATCTCCGAAAAATGGCGCGACATATGCTATTAACTTGAGTGTTGTGAGTTTGTTCGCAGATTCATCCTTTACATTTTTAGCGATGGTCGACAAATGGTTAGGTGTAACAAAATAACATTACAAAATATATATTAATTCACTGATCTCTCGTTGTAAAACTTTTTAGCTTAGTGATCTATTTAAATTTTTTTAAATAGTTTAAGGACTACAAAATAATTAAACTCTTAAAATATAATTATAAACTTTTTGAGGGAAGTTACACATCAATATCAATTACTTTCAAAGTTAGTTTTACCTTGATTCTTGCATGTAGTACGGCGTAATTTGTGGGAACTGGTAAGCATGTCCAATTATTCATATACAAATTTAAAAATAAAGATTATAGACGATAGGACAAATAACCACCGGAATTCACACACATAAGTATGAACGAGTTCGAACCCTATTCACAACTCGCTAATTTAGTCGTTTCTTAAACTCTCAATTATAGAAACGTGAAGACTTCTTTTATAGACGGCTCTTTGATGACATTTTTTGGACTTGTATGTCTAACAATATCCATTTAATTTTGTAATTTCTTCTTTAGTCTTGTACCCTCTTTTGTACAAATAATAATAATAATAATTGTAATATAATTTATATTATAACAATCAATAACAAATAATTTTACCAATCACACATATATCACACGTATACCATGGGATACAACACAGGGCACATAAATTTTTGACTATTACTTCTTCCATCATTCATTTTTCGTACTATCTATTTTTTCTTTTAAAAAATGTTTTTAGATTTTTGGATTCTAGAATTCGAACACAGTTCAAATGTGTATAGATTATATAACCTAGAATATGATTATAAAGTAAAAAATGATAGAATTACCACAAAAAATTCTAAAAATCAAATAGTTAATGATTTTTTTTTGGGATTTTTTTTGAGAATATGAATTTTTTAAAAATAATAAAAAAATTGGTCTAAACGATGTAATTTTGGATTTTGAGAGACAGAGTCGCATCAAAATTCTTTTCTACAAGAGTCTTGATCTTTGATATTTTTTTTTTCCTGATTTTCTAGGTACGTTTTAGAGCAATATGATCAATTAGCCCGAAAACCGAATTTTCAACAATTGTCAATGGCCTAAAACATGGGGTTAGGATGATTAATATAGTTCCTAAACTGACTATATATTCATGTAAAAAAAACATTCTTAGTCTTCGTGCTGATATAATTCAAATTATATAATCCGAATTATTTTCCTTTGAATTCTTTGCACACGAGATAGGGAGGATTATGATTTTATATCTAAAAAATGCATCCACATTTTTTTTTTTTACTTAAGGGGTGTTCAAATTATACAATCCAAACAAATTATTTTGTTCTGATTGTATAATCTGAATTGATGAAAAACTTATTTCTCCATCCAAAAACAGAAAAATAACTCATTTCAGATTATAGAATCTGAAAACGTCAAAATACTTTTGTTTAACAAAAATGGAGCGCACCAGAAATGAATAGTGTGAAAAAGTTACGGTCCAAATATTTTTGTCTTAAAAATATGAGTAAGTAGCAGTTATATATTGTCAACTTAAAATATCATCAGATACGTTGTAATATGACCTAGGGGATAGGGGTTGAATACTCATATGCATGTGAACAAAATATAGTGGTTAAAAGATGTATACATTATTCCCTTAAAAAAAAAAAGGATGTACACATTATTAAAAGAAAAAGATGTATACATGTTTTTGGCTTGCATGTGCTGGCGGGTCATCTCTTTGGCTTCATTTGCATGAGAATTGAGATGTGTGTGTTTTTGTTTTGGGGATGTCACCAAATGGGACCCACAACACGCGTACTCCCTCCGGTCTTAAATATAAGAAAATGTTCTTTTTTTAGATTCATTGAATAATTAATGTATCTGCTTTACAATGTTGACCAGATGCATTAACTACTCAATGAACCTAAAAAATGAATCTTTTCTTATATTTGAGACCGGAGAGAGTATGTTTCTTTTTTAAATGTTGATGTTTGTTTATCGAATGATTTATCACATACATGTTATAAAAATATATATCATTTAATCATTTTAAAAGATATATTACTTAATTGTTAGTATTTTTACTTTAATTTTTTGTGCATGTACGCACAAGTACCATTCATGTTTAGTACTCCATCTCAAGAGGATGGTGGTATTTATTTCAATTCTAATTTGGACAAAAGTTATTTTAATTTAAAGTTTGTTGATCTCGTTGTTTATCTATTATCCATTTTATTACACTTATTACATTATGACGGGTATATCTAGCGTGTTTTATAAGAGAGTAAGATGAAAGAGAAACAAAAATTAAGATGAGAGACTAATATATAAGAGAGATAGAGAATAAGTCATGATAATGACTTTCCCTTTATAAAATCACATAATCCTAATCATTTTGGATTTGCTTGTATTTGTAATGTGTTTTGGGTCGGTGACAACTGGCCTATCATTTATCCAATCTCACTATATAGACAAAAAACCATAATTATCATACATCACTTTTCAAGTACTCAAAATAACCATTTTCTAAAATAAATAAAAAAATAGTCAAAATAATCAGTTCTATCACCAAAAGAAGTAAAATAAATATGGCCATGTATAATTGATTTTTTTTAAATAGTCCTTTTTGGTTTTTTTTTATCATCAAACTATTCTACTTTAAAAAGAAACTTTAGAATTTTCTTTTTGTTGTTTAGGACTGCGGAGTCTCGTTGTTTTAAACAACCATGTATAACTTTTTAGATTGGTTAAATGGTCAACCAATCTAAAAAGTCTTACCTCATTCTTAAGAACGGAAAAGAAACAAAAAATAAAACACTTATGATTTTTTTTAAGTAAAGTAGTTTGATAAAAAAATAAATTAAAGACGCTACTTCAAAAAAAGTTTCATGTAAAGTTCCTATTTACTACGTCATATTGAAGAAATTAGTCCTTAGTCATTAGGAAAAAAGTGTTATCAACTTTTAAGAGTTAGTCCTTAGTCCTTACACAAGTACGTTGAATAAAAAGCTGAAAATACTTATATATCATTCATTTTTCAAAGTTACTTCTATCTTGCACATTACACCTGTGGTAAGTGGTAACCGGTAAGCATATCCACGTGTTATTTAAAAGGTAGAGCAGATGTTACTCAGTCACAACTTTAAATGAAAAATATTGGAGCATATGAAAATAAAAAGTTAAAAGAAAAAAATTCAGTATTGAAAAATGATGAAATTATACTATTTGCTTTTTTTTTCACGTGTATGTTTAAATATTTTTCATTTGAGTTATGATTAAGTAAGATTTATCCAAAAAAAATAAAATGCCACAAGATTTGTCCAGAAAAAATGTCATCTGAATAATTAAAATGATGACGTGCAGATGTTTCAGCCACCTACCATTTGACAAAAGACGGTTTTTTTTTTATTAAAAAAATGCAAGAAATGATATTTCAACGAATGTTTTGAAAGTTTTTGCAAATTTAACTCAGTTGTCATGGTTCAAACTCTGAATGTGTCACTTATTTTATCTTAAGAAGTGAATTTCTAACAACTACGATACTTGACCAAAAAAAAATTCAAAAATAAATAAATGAAGAGATAAATCGATTATCTGAAAATGATAGGAGAAAAGTTGATTACAAGGACTAATAATACACTATTTTTTTTTTTAAGAATAAAAAATGGTATGTATACGCTTCTCTAGCACAAGACGTACTAGATAAGTCGCTTAAAATACAGAGTTTCTGTTAAGCAATTACACAATCAAGTAATTAGCCGATACCCAAACAAGTTAACGGGTCTGACCACCACTGTTGACAACCAAAAACAAAATACACTTTAATTTATATAATGATATAAACTTATTGATAGTCCTCGTAATCAAATGATTACATGATTCATTAATGTTAGAAATTTAGGGGGTATGATTAAGAATAATAAGGTAAATGATTTTATTTCTTCTAAACATCTAAATTTTATTGCAAACTATGAAACTAAGTCGGAGGTAGTGCAAGAGGGCCTCTACCATTTTTTGTAGGGTATTTTTTTTTTTTTTTGCAAGTGAAGTTTTGTTCGTCAGTCGAGAATATAAATGGTATCCTATCTATCTGGTATGGTCCTAGAGGGAAGACAATGTTTTTATTTTATGGTTTGGGTTTCGTTGGGGTGTGTCTCGATTGGGGGTTACGTGTTCTCGTTGCTTTTGTGGTGAATGTTTATTTTAAAGGTTCCCTGGCATGGAAAAAGTGATGTGGGATGTGTGATGCGTTGTTGGAGATTTAATTCGGGGAAAGAAGGGATTTTTCGAAGCGAGCAAGAGCGGGGAAATGACGACTCTCAGAAATTTGGTAACTTTGTCTCCCTTATGGGCTTGGTAGACCTTCCCCTTCTAGGTTGTCGGTTTACTTGGTTCCGTTCTAATGGTTGCACAACGTTTTGAGGGATCGCTTTTTGGTGTTGGACGAGTGGTGGGAGTTGTGGGATTTCGTGAGCCAATGAGCTCTCCCTAGGGGTGTCTCAATTCACTACCCCATTGTGATGAGGAACTTGTCCCAACTGTGGGGGCCAAAACCGCTCATATTCAACAACTACTGGCTCGACCACCATGGTCTTGGTGAAGTGGTGAATTAGAGCTTCGAATGACACAAATTTGTCTTCCCTTTTCGTTCTCGGGGAGATAAAAGCGGTGGTGGCTAGGTCAGATGGGAAAAAGAGTGTCAGGGGTTAGATGGTTGTAACTTTTCTTTCTTTAAGAGGTTTTGTGATCTCCTTAAGGGAGAAGTGAGAATTATATTTGACATTTTTTTTCACTACTAACCTTTAGAAGAGCTTCTCGTCTTATTTCATTATCCTTATTCCCAGACTGAGAATAAGGTGTAGCAGACGCCAATTTTATAGGAATTGGTTGAGGTCCTACTGATGTAATAACTAAATGGCCTTAATCAACAACACATGCTTGATATTGGTATCCTTGCACACCTTGTGAAGTATTGGTGACTTAGTTGTCACCAGAGTTGGCTCACACATTCTTTAAATTCTTGACTTATTGAAACTTATTTTGGACCATGGGTTACATAATGTGAGCAAATTGTTTGGAGAGTTATACATGATGTCATGTATCTCCATGTCAATATACCATCTAATAAAATACATTGTCTTTACTACTAGAGTCTCATGTATCTCCAAGATCAAACCTATAGGCTATCCATCACAACACAAACTCCCACTAGTCTTAACTATAAAAAAAATTATTTTTAAATTTATTAAATAACTAATGAATATGATCTATAATATAAATCAAATAAATTAGTTATCCAACAATGAATAGTTGTATATATCTGAAATGAAAGAAGCACCTATTTTTGCCAAACCTATAGCTAGCTTGTACATCACGACACATACCTATTTTTGTCATCTTCCAAAAACTATAGTGTCATGAAAATGGAGAGCAATACTCAATATTATTATTATTATCATCCAAAACAAGAAACACCTTTGAACTTACAAAAGGCAAGATAATTAAAGTTACAACAATATATAATCACTTTAACCACAAAATACTTGGAAAGTAGATTACAATGAAAATGCTATTGGTTTAAGGCGAAGTGGTTCTTTCTTTGTCACAACAAGTCCAAATACCTCACTCATATCTATATCTTGTTCATTATAATTTGTTTCAAATGGTAGCTTCCAATTGAACCAATAAAGAAGGCTAGCAAGCACATATTCAACAGTAGTTACTCCAAAATTCATTCCAGGGCATCCTCTTCTCCCAAAACCAAATGGGATAAACTGAAAATCTTGACCTTGAAAATCAATTTGGCTATGTTCAAATCTCTCTGGCATGAACTCTTCAGGGTTTTCCCAATTTTTAGGGTCTCTTTGTATTGCCCATGAGTTTACAAATACCATTGTTTTTTCAGGAATATTGTACCCTTTGAGATTCACACTAGATATTGTCTCACGTGGAGCCATAAGAGGAGTAGCTGGACGTAACCTTAGAATTTCTTTCACTACGCACTTTAAATAATGCAATTGATTGATGTCATTTTCTTCAACTTTTGACTTATTGCCTACAACTCTTCTTACTTCTTCTTGCGCTTTCTTCATTATGGCTGGATGTCTCATAAGCTCTGACATTCCCCATTCTAATGTTGCTGAGGCTGTGTCGGTACCTCCAACAAACATATCCTAACAATTGTATATAGTTAGTTTTTTCTTTTTGGGTAACAACTAGGGTACCCATAGAAGAATGATGAGTAATTTACCTCAACCAATGAACATTCACCTTTTTAGGTGGTATCAATGAACGATCTTGATCCCACCAATAAATTGCTCATTTTCATTGGTTGGTGGGTAAATTATCCACCATTCTTCAAAGACAATCTAAAAAAAACCTTTTGTGTTAAATGAAAAACTTGTTAATGCTTTGGACCACTTGCAAAGACATAATAAAATAATTTAAATAAAGACATAATATTTACAAAAGATTCAATATTTTCCATAAAACACAATTACTCAATATTTCTTAGGGATGTGGTAGACCTCACCTAACTCAATTGTTTATTACCGTACTTGCGATAAGTACAATATCATATATTAGAGTTTAGTACTGTATTGATCATGTTTTGAGAAGACTCTCAAGAGATGTATTTATAACATGTTGTGGGCTTGATTTTCCGTGACTTAAGCCCCAAGCAACGAAGGCTTTTAAGTCTTTCTGCCGAGCTCTAGAGGCTGATTGAGGCGGCGCCTTTGGAAGGACGCGCCTAGGCCTTGGGGCCCTTTGGGAGGGTGTTCCAGGCCTTTTGGAGGGCCTCCAAACCCTTAGAAATATATTGACGGTTCAATTACTAAAAACAGACGAGAGGTAGTTTTTGCCTAATCTTAGGTAATGGAAAAGTTAGAGAAGTATCAAAATATATTATTTTCTAAAGCAGTATCAGATTATATTTTTATTTAATCTTGCTAATGTAAATTAACTAGAATGTTGTTACTATGATAATTTTTTTGGGTGGTGAGTTGTTTTTTTAAGAAGCTAAATTAATCTACCTAAATTGGTACTATTGAGAATCAAACCTGAGATCTCGAAGAGGAGCACATTCTCAAGTTCTAAGTCAATATCACCAGGTTAACCAAATCGGTTGTGATGAGTTGTTACCATGATTAATTATGTGAAAATCGAATTGTTCAATCTTATTTATTTTCTAGTGAGGAAGTGAAAGTGTAAATGAGACAAAAAAAGAGAGAAAAGAGAGAGAACCGTTAGAAGTGCTTTGATATCACTATTGGAGAGCTCAAAGCCAAGCATGCCACCCTCTTGGAGTTGAAGGAGAATATCCACAAATCCTTTCTTCTTGAATTGATCATTTTCCATCTTCTTCCTCAAAGCCAAACGATCTTCAATCACTTGATCAAACAAACTATCAAGCTCTCGAAAAGTTTCCTTAAATTCCCTAATTTTTCCACTAAGAACATCAATCCAACCCAAAGAAGGAAAGTAATCTCCAACTGCAAAAGCTTGAAGATAAATCATAACCTTCCTTGCTAATTCTTTCACGTTGCCTTCATTATCTCCTTCATACTTTCTTCCAAGAGTACATTTACAAACAATATCATTTGATGTTGAAATAATCATCTCACTCAAATTCACACATGCATCATTCAAGCTAGCTTCGCGTAACTTATTAACCAATTCTTCAACTTCTTCTTCTCTAACGAAATGATATGATTGCACACTTTTCATGTTCAAAAGTTCTGAAACACATAATTTTCTTTTTTGTTTCCAATTTTCTCCATAAAGTCCAAAACCAACGTCATCACATCCATACAATAAGATTTTTGGAGCTATATGTTGAGGTCGGTTTGAAAAAACTCGATCGTGATTTTTCATGATTTCCATGGCTACATCTGCTGATGAAACCACTAGAGTTGGAGGTTGTTTTTGTCCCAATTGCAACAACATCATTTCACCATATTTGAGTGAAAGGTCTCTAAGAGAACGGTGTGGAAGTGTGCCTAGCTGATGAAGATTACCGATGATCGGTAGTTTAGGTGGAGATGGAAGTTGTTTTAGATTAGTTTTGGATTTTCCAGTGGCAAACTTAAACACAAACAACACACTTACAAGGAAAAAAAGAGATAGACAAAAGGGAGAAGATAAAGCTCCTATAATTTGTTCATGAGACCATTTTTGAAGAGCCATTGCTTCTCCAAACACATGTTGCACTAAGAAGTATAGACATTAGATATATATAGCACGTGACCCCCAACCAACAAGTGGAGAGACAATTTTAAGAGTCCATTTCTTATGGATTTTAAAAAAACAATTTTAATATTCAATAATTTAGAGAAGTTTTTTTTTAATGATTTTGCAAAAAAAAAAAAAAAATCATAATTAGGGATATTTCTTAGAGATATATATTTTTATGTGGCGATCGTTGAACTCCATAAACATGAGTTTAGTGAAATTCTCTCGAGTTTTTTCAATTGTTACATCTACACCGTTAAACATGAGAGACAAAAAAGATTTAAAATTATAAAGAAAAGAGGATATTGAGTTTGTAGTTAAGATGTAACAATTGAAACAAAAAATTGAGACAATTTCAATGGAGAGAATCCATTTCCCACAAGCATATTGTAAAATATTATATAACGTTTGAAATCTAGTATTGACATTTAATAAATGTTATCGCATGCCCCATAACATATTAGATGTAAAAAGTTAGTTAACTATTAACCTAGGCGATTAAAACCATAACTAGGGATGTTCAAAGGTTTGGGGTGATATGTTCAACCTAATCCACCGTTTGCCCGGATCACTTAAGTTTGGGTTCAATCTGAACCAACCCGTTTAACCTTGAAGTAGTTTGTTTATATAATGAGCCTATCGTTCAAAAGAGATGTAATTTTTTATTTTATTTTGATAATACAGTTTAAGACTTTTATTTGTTAATTTTGAAGTGTTTCAAGTGAATTTAAGTATTAAGGTTTTAAATACTAAAATATAGTTTAACTGATTGAATTTTATGAAATAAAACGTCATTTCATTAATTTTTTTAAAAAGTTACATGTAATGACCGTTGACCCAAACAAACTCAGTCATCATTGGGTTGACATAAAAAAAAAACTAGTTTGTTACCCAACCCAAACAAATTGATCAGTTTGATTACATCGGTGACAAGTTTGGACAAAATTGTCTCAATTTGACCATGAACACTACCCCTAATTAGAATGGACCGACCGATTGTACCAAGAACGAGACTTACACCCGATCAATTTGATGGAGAAAACCAACTTATAATAATACCGACTAATTATAACCAGTCGAACAACAGTCTGATCTCGATTTAACCTTTGAATCTTGAACTCTTTCCTATACCAATTCAAGGTCATGTCCGTTTTTTATTACCTTGTTATCAACTATAACTAATTAGTGTAACCAACTTTTTTATATCTAATATAACACTCGAGGATAATTATTGTGTGGTTACAACCACAAATCAAAATAAGTTAAACACACAAATAAACATCATTTAGATATTTCAACAATAATTAATTAATCAAATTGATTCTTTTATTTTATTTTATTTTCATTTATGTGGGTGAATAATTTAGGTTCATGGAAACTTTTTTGAGTGATCTAATAATGTCATTTAATTATCTACCACTCATATATATCAGACTTTTTGATGGAAAATGTTAGCATATGTTTTAGGACACATGTTTGTCTATCATATGCAACACGGTATAGGTTAAAACAAAAAAATAATTTTTTTTATCAATAAATAGTAAGAAGTGCTATTTATCATGAAGGCTCTTAGAGTGAATATCATCCCGAATTAGTGTTTACCAATACAAACTCCCCTTGTCCGGAAAAAACGACACTAGTGGGGTGTGATTTCTTGTCAAACTTTCAAATATTTAGTGACAAAAAACCCTTCGTGAGCACTTTGTGAATTTGTTTTCACTATATTAATCATTTCTCATAAATAATTGTTATTTACTGAATCTTTACGTATACTTTTATGATTGAATTTGTTTTCACTATATTAATCATTTCTCATAAATAATTGTTATTTACTGAATCTTTACGTATACTTTTATGATACATGTTAGTATAACCTTATTTTTAATAAACAAAACAATCAACATGTTTTTATACTATTTTCTTTTGTCACTTTTGACTTTTTAACACGAAAGATTGTTACTTCTTACACATAACAATACACATAACAATGTTATGTCTCATAGATCTATTAATATTGTATTTACGAGAATTGGTTTCACCATCTAAAAATATCTATTAGCGCAGATTGCTGTCCACTTATGTTCTATTCACGTGTAATTAATTATTAATATATAATTATTTCATTATTTTTTCGGCAAAATATAATTAATTCATTATTGTTTCGTAGAAGGATTAAACACTCAAATTCCATTCATCCACATCCACCCGGTCACAGCAACAACTTGCATTATTGGTGTTAGTACTGTAATATGGTATGGGAGAAGAGTCAATGTCTTTCGGTGTCTTTGGTGGCTTTTGTTTTTATTTCTCTCTAAACCATTAATTCTCTCTCATCTAATTAATTTATTTTAATCATTCATCCAACCTTCTCTCTCATCTAAAATAAACTAAAGACATCAAAAGACACCGAAGCCAAATGCACCGAATCCTCTCCCAATATTCAGCTAGGTGCCTTTTTTTCTTAAGCTGTTTAGGTCAGGCATTCCATTTTAGGGTGAGTTTATGTGTTTTTTCTTTGCTTGAAACTAGACCTATCGCACGGGTTTGTTTCGATTTTCATATATAAGCATCAAATTATATTATTAGTTGTCGACATGTTTAAATGAATTATGTATAACATTTCAATAAAGACTACAATGAGCAAAATGCACAG
>Ga0315913_1008958_pt1 | contig 11785 bp, 4 predicted proteins | sample MpolsnodulesMG_FD_207736 | JGI IMG/M metagenome (GOLD analysis project Ga0315913, IMG submission 207736) | Medicago polymorpha root nodule microbial communities from Los Angeles, California, United States - small nodules | ecosystem: Host-associated > Plants > Roots > Nodule | place: USA... | reverse complement strand
GAGTGCCACGTCAGCGTAGACCGAGTCAAAATTGGCCTTGGGGGCCAAAACTGCCACATGTGCAAAACTTAGGGGGCAGTTTTGTAGTTTTTTTTTTCTTAGGGGCCAAAATCACAACTTTAAAAAAGTTAAAGGGCTAAAACTGCTATTAAGCCTTATTTTTTTAAACAGCCAAAATATTATACACCTATGTCCTCACAAGAAGAGAAAGACATGGCAGAAAAAGTATACTGCCGAAACACCAACAGGGAAAAACAAAACAAAACCATCAAAGAAGCAAGAAACGCTAACAACCACCTACTCCTTAAACCAACACGGCAAGGCAAAACAAAATATAGGCCAATACACAACTAAAGCGACCTATAACATGCCAAAACCCAGCTTCGGCACTCTCAAAAAACTACATACAAAAATACTCTCCTGGATTTCAACACTATTCGTAAAACAAGCATGAAGAGATTTTTAGCCTATTCAAACTTCAATTCCATGAGAGAACCTTAATATCTTCAACCATTTCATCAACCTCTTTTACCTTGTTAAAAATCTGGTCATTTCTCGAATTACAAATTATCGAATGTCAAATTATCCAACCTTGTAATGCCCCGATTTTCACTAGGATTATTTATTTATTAATTATATTCATTTAATTGCTTATTTGATGTGTTTGATTTGAGATTAGTGGATTTTTAGACAATAGGGGTATTTTGGTCATTTGAGGAGTAAAAGTAATTTGGTAGTTTTAGAATGAAGAGTATTTAAGTAATTTTGGACATCGAGAGTTATTTAATTATGTTAGTAGTAACTTGAGTAATTAATAGAATATTAGTGTATGAGTAATAGTGGGGGTTTTAGTAAAGCAATTGTCTAGTAATATTTTATGAGTGATAGAAAGTTATTAAGTCCATTAGTGAGTATGACTAAGTCGAAAGTATATAAAAGAAGTAGTCTTTGTGAAAATTAGGTCAATACCTCATTTGTCACAATTATAATTTTCATTAATTGTTGTATAATTTTGTAACAAAAGTTATTACCCTAATATTAATTTTTTCCATAAGCTCATTTGTTATTACCCTAATAATCACTTCACTGTTTTTGCAAATACTTAATTTTCTCTCTATTTTAAAAATTGTTGAATAAGATCAACTGATATTTTCTCTTTCAAATACTACAATCAAGCTTAGTTGATAATCTTTTAAATTATGTGCATGATTGTGTCGAAATAGAAAAGTTGTTTGTTATAAGAGAGAATAAAAGAAAAGGAAGTAGCATCCTAGAAAATCGAGAAATTTGAAATGTAATAGGATATCAATCTCTAAATATTACCAGGAGTTATCTAGACTATCAAGGACAATTATACAACAATAAGACTTTAGTGAGTAAAGTTTCTCCCACTAGTTGAATTCAAAGGCCACCCTAAATAAAGTTTCTTTCCACATTAACAGATAAGTAGTCTACTTTTGTTATTTATTGTTTGAGTAATTGACGCATAGTTAGGTACAATTAAATTATATATTTATTCATAATGACCCTGAAACCTCATTGTAAGTGAAATGATACACTCATTCCATTCCATTCCATCTCATATTATAAGCAGTTTTAATTTAGTCTCATGGCATTAGAAGGAGGTCTAGCTAGCAATTTCCCTCTGAACATAACAAACTAGAAAGTTGATATTATGAAAGAGCTGCAATCACAACTTCAGCTGTGAAGTTTGGACTAGAATTTTTAAAACTATTTCGGAATTGCATAAGAAGGATGATGAGCTATGTGTAAAAGAGAAAATTCTTAAGACTTTTGTACTAGTTGTAAATTGTAAGTTTTTCCTAATAACCAATTCATCATTTTTTTCATTGAATGCTACATATTCTGTTTATTTATCTGTTACTCTTTATGCGGCATATATTAACTGCAGCACATGTTGTTAACTCATCTTAGTTTAGCACTTGAACATGTATATATTTGTTCACCAATAATATAATCATTATCAATATAAACTTCGTTAATTAGTGTCCATTATATATGAAATGCTTATCTAGAAATCCCTTTTGCATTTATTATTTCTTTCCTTCTACAACTCTGATAAACTTGTAGGATTCTATATCAAGATTTTTGTTGCATGAAACAAAGCTCCTGCTTTGTGTTTGTATGACGCTTCATGAAAGGATTGAATATCCTCCCGGCTGCTTCTTCGGGACAACTTGCTCCTAACTACAGGCAATTTCAAATTCGGATAATATAATTTCGAATTGGCATAAATTTATATATTGAAACTAATAATTTCCTCACCCTTAATTGATCGTTGTGATTTCAAGTGTTATATAGTGTGAATATCAAAACATTTTCTCTTTATGCCTCATCTACAAATAAAATTTATTGGACTGGCCTCCAACTTGTTTAGAATGATGTTAAACAATTGATGTATAGTCTTCACACTAATGCCTTTTATTTTCATAGCTTTTATGATTCTTAATTTTTTTTTGAATTTAAGTAGAAAACTTGATATTAAGATGAACTAAGTCTGTTCTATCAGCAATATTTTGTTTCTTTTCTAATTGATATGTTCCTTTTTCCTGTATTGAAATGTCAATGTTATTAAACAATTGATGTTTGAATTGTTCTGTTAATATTAATTTCTTCTTTCACTTTTTTGTTTTCCAAAGCTTTGATATCACGTTAATTGACATTTACGGGTCAAGCAACATTTAATACCCAAGAAGAGTTGAAGGATTTTGATTTAGGAGGGAGATCAAGATCGAATTTTCCCGAATATTATGATAATTAGTTTATTATGTTAGTTTTTAGATTGTACGAATATTATTGATATATTTATGGTTTTGTACGAAAATGATTTATGTATTGTACGAAGATTATGATAATATATATCGTTTAATTAATTTGTGTCTTATTAAACTAAAACTTTATTTCATTAATTTATTTGTGTTTAATAAATTTGATTTCTTTAATTAAAATTAAAAAGTTGAAAGGAATCACAAAAAAAAGTGAGAAGTACATTACTGGCGGACATTTTCGTCAGTAATGCAGATCTGTATAAACTTTACTGGCTGAATTTTCCCTCAGTAATGATTTGTCGGAAATACCTCTCCATTACCGAGGGAAAATTTCGTCAGTAACATTACTGACGCTCGTATTACTGAGGGATTCATTTTGTCACACAATCTGCCAATAATGTAGATTATTGAGGGATTTTTTGCATTACTGAGGGATTATTTTTGCCAGTAAAAACCAAAATTCTTGTAGTGAATGTGACTAAATCCAAAAGTATATAAGACTTAAGTATTTGTAACAATTAGTATAATATCAGTGAAATTTTTAAACCAATTTTTCACAAAAGTTATGGAAAACACACATGTTTCACAATCAAGTACATGATTATTCTTATTTTCATTTGTAAGTGTGTGTGCGAGTGATATCTTTAAGATTTTCATGCTTAGAAAGTATTTTAAACACTTACAGCCCATTTGTTATAGTTTTTTTGGAAATTTTTAATTTCTTTTTTAAAATAATAATCACTTTTTAGAGTATTTGCATCCGTTTGTTACAACTTTTTAAAAGAATTCGAATTTAAAAAAAAATCTAAAAACAACTTCAAATGAGAAGTTGTTAAGAGCAGTTTCTAAAAAAAATAGACTTTTTTTAAGGAGAGATAGAATATGGATAAAAAAATTGAACTAACTTTGTAAAAAAAATAATCGCTTTTATGTAGCTGTGTCCAAACAAACTAATTTTTTTTTAAGAGGCTAAAATTGAATATATTAATCAGAATCAAATGTTCTTCCTAGCAAAGGTGTACGAGAAGAAGAACAAAAGTTACAATATGTACAAACGGGAGGGAAACAAAAAACAAAACCTAAACAAACAGAGAAAGGAATAACATTAGCCTATGCCCAACATAGTGAAGGGACTAAGCCACCATACATGGTAGTTGAAAGGGAAATTATGAATTTTCGCCTTCAACCGTGAATAAGAAAGGGACTTAAAAAGTGATTTTTATTAGGGTAAATAAACGTAAAATAGATTCTTATTTTTCATAAAATATCTATAAAATAATATATAAATTATTTTATGGCAAAATCACTTTTATTTTAATCTGTAACAAATTGGCCCGTAATCTCGTATGACAAATAGTATTATGCAATACATTATTACACAAATGTGTGTGTGTGTGTATATATATATATGTCATTGATGTTTTGCATCTCTATAATTGTCTCTAAAATTTTTAAGTGAAGCAAAGTAGTTATTCATAAATTCTTAAAACAAAAATTTCATGCTAAGATCAAGTCCAATATGAGTTTAGAAACAAATATGCAGATCTTATCTTACTTAGAATAGTTTTTGAATATTATAGTAAAATCACACACAACATTAGAAGGAAGATAAAATATATATGCATTGTGTTTTGTTGAAAAATATTCCAAATAAATCTAAAATTAGGATCCATTAAAAATAATATTTGAACAAAGATAATTTTCAAAAGCCATATCAAAATCACAGTTTTTTGCAAAACTCAAATTAAAAATATTTTACATAAGAATCAAGCAAAGTATAAGCTTAATCAAGAGAAGCATGACATATTAGATTTATCCAAAAAAAATTATTTGAGACAAGAGAATGAATATAAGTCTAGTAGAAGTATGAAATATGATATTTTAAAAATCCATCTCAACTAAGATTTATGCAAATTTTTGGAAATGATCAGATCACATGAACAACATCACATTTTAGATCAGTATGAAGTCTATAATGGTTAAGACATTTTAGATCAGTATGAAGTCTATAATGGTTAAGACATTTTTATGTTCCAAGTCTTATATCTATCATGATTTAACATTAAGGAAAAAAAAACATTAAGGAATAAAGTCCAATATTTCTGAACTATTTTATCAATGAAAAAAAATTCATGTATGCTAAAGAGATAAATGTTCACAAAATGACATTAACTCGTTTAACTTTTAATATGATGATGAGGGAATAATGTGTAGAAATTGTCCTTGACAATGCAGCTCCTTATTCAAGCAATTCAAAGAGCACAAGATATTGATTCAAAAAAAAAAAAAAGAGCACAAGATATGCATTCATAATATAAGTTTTCTTAAGTCTAAGATTTCATGCATTTAAGATAATCACCAAAATCCCATGTTGGTTTTTTTATGGACCGGACATTAATATAAAAGTGTCTAAATTATATACTTGGCACATGGATTTCTTTTAAATATGCAGCGAGTCATAAGCTTATCTAAGTCATGAAGGAAAACCGATCTTTGAACTAAACTTTTAAGTCACAAATTTCCATAAATGATGATTCTATCATGCATTCGTAAGTTTAGGTGCATACGGTCATTCATAACATACATTACATACCAATTTGCAAATATTCCAAAGTTTTTAAATGATGTACTTTTTGGACGAGTTTCCTTACTTCGAGATTCATGAACATAACATATTTCTCTTTCTCGGAAACCTCTTTCCCTTTACAATGTAACAACCCCATTAGAGAGTAACTTCACTCATTTTTAATATTCCATTTCCATCAATAGAAAGAGTTTGTTAGATTTCTCTCCTTCCTTTTATAGATGCCATGTTTCATAACATGGTATCAGAGCAAATTTGATATCCACCTTGAAGGAATTTTCCGCTGCATTTTCTAGAGAAATTCAATTTTCTCATCTTCAATTTCTCATTGGTTTATCATTCATAACTATGTATTTTTCCTTCGTCTTTTGAAGAAACTCCTAGCACAATCTTCTGATTCAGTTTCTTTCCTTGATTTGTTCGATCGATTTTCATTTTCGATCCTTGTCTCAATATTATCTGATTCAGCCTGTGTCTTTTCCCCAATTTCTAGGGTTGCAATTTCGTGTTCTTCTGTCTCTTGTTTTTGCACTATTTTTTTTCTCATTCTTTTTATGTTCAATTTTTAGTCCAATTTCATGTGCGATTCAAATATTTTCATGTTTGAATTCTTGATCGATCGAATTTCAAGTTTATGAATCTTTCCATTTTGTGATTTAGTTTGTTCTGTTCTTGCGATCACGATTTGTTTCTATCGCATTTCATTACAGTTCGCGATTCTGCTTCAGTTCTACAATTCGGTTTTGAATATCGATTAGTCTTTTGATTTGATATCGATCTGATTTCTCCTATGTCTGTTTGTTTTTTGAGCGATTGCTTTGCTTCGTTCTTGGTCGTTGATTTCTTTTTCCCCAAAATTCTAGGGATTCATTGTTCAAGATTCACTGCAATTGATAATTTAGGATTGATTCTTGTGATTCAAATTCCTCATTTACTTCTCCGCAACTTCACACTGGTATTCTCATGGATCTTCATCTTTCTGATGTTTTAAGCTTTGATTTGGCTTCAAAGCAATCAGTTTCTGCTTTAGAGTCGCTATATTGAGCAATTCAATTTTGATGCCTCATTATTTGTGCTTTGCAACTTCAAACAAAATTGGAGCTTCATTATTGGAAGCATTGGTTTTGGTCTCTACTTGGTTGCATCAACATGAATTTGTTTTCTATGGTTTGAAGACACATCACATGGCTATGCATCTCCCTTGGCTCTTTGATTGTGTTGGATTCATTTGGGTTCACTGTTTGGAACATATCTTTTGCATGGATGTATTACAAGCCATCCTTCAATGACTTTCTTCTTCATCTTTCTTATTAGCCTATGGCTTTGGTTCTTGTATACTATTGTGCTTCTGTCCATGGATGGTTAAGCGTCATTTTTTGTGCTTCTATCTTGAGTTATTAAGAACACTTGATGGTTAAGCGTTGTGCCTTTTATGGCTTTGTGGTTGTTTGCTTCTACCGGATGGTGGTTAAGCATTGTTTTGTTGCTTTTTCCTCCAAGCGGTTAAACCTTGAGTTGTGGTTTCCTATTGTTGGATAAGCATTTGGTTGTTATTCTCTTGGCCGATGTATTTCCGACATCTCTAGTTTTATTTTCCTTTGTTTGATATACTATTGTATTGTTCATCCCAAGTTGGAAGTGTTGTGAACACCTTTCAACTTGCGGGGGACTATTAGAGATATAGATTAGTGGCATATTAGTCCTATTAGAGAGTAGTATAAATAACTTGTAACAACCCCATTTGAGGCTAACTTCACTCATTTGTAATATTCCATTTCCACCAATAGAAAGAGTTTGTTAGATTTCTCTCCTTCCTTCCATGGATGCCATGTTTCATAACACTTTCTTTCTTTCTTCCGGACAACAATTTTATGATTTCCAGTTTGCTTTTTATATTATTTTTTTTTCTGTTTTTAATTTTTTTCTTTTAATTTTTAATATTTTTTAGCTTGCTGATTTGGGTTTTCCGAGTTTTTTTTCACACAAAAAAAACGGTAATGTTAGTTTTCCGATTATTTTTAGCACCCACAAGAAACAAACCGAAAATCTTTTGACATGCCGAAAAAGTTATGTGTGGGTCACTGATTGCGACGCCGGTTAGTGTTGGGGGTGGTGGTGTTTGTTGACCTTTTGAAGAAATTAACTAGTTATTAACAACTTTAGGAACTTGTGAAATTAGCTTTTTTGGATGATTTCATGGAGGACTTATACTTACAGACTTATGAAACTTATGATTTTGTGCGTTAATTTTTGTATTTTGATGCTAAGTTGGACATAACATTTTATTATGGTAGTTTGGTATAATTTGCCTTTGTAATTAAGTCATATTTTACACTATTGACCTATTTACAACATTATATTAGCTTATATATGTCATGCATATAATAAATTTTATATAATTTTAACTTTAAGTAAACTCGTACGAATTCTCTAGTCGAGTTTACCTAAGCAAAATGAGTTGAGGTAAACTCTCGAGTTGCAAAACCTTACGTGGGTGAACTTATCCTGAGTTTGGATAGGTTAAAAATGAGTAAGAAAAATAAAAATATAAAAAGTTAAATTGCACAAAGAGTAAAATTGGTATTTTAAGTGGTTTGGATGGGCAGAGGTACAAATGTGGGAGTAGAGAGTAGAAATTTCAAATTATTTTACTAATGAGATACTAAAGAGGATTGAGAGAGTAGAAATAAATAAGCATGGATTTATCTTGACCGAAAAAAGTGAGGGATTAATTTGAGTCTCTTTAGTAGCTAATTTTGATTTTTTTTCAATAAAAGTGCGAGGGACTAATTTTGCTCAAAAATGTTATACGTCAACAATTTTTCTAAGGTCCCCTAAAAAACAATTTTTTTTCCAAGGTGAGATAGTTACCGACATGTTAGCACCAATCGGTCAAATATGACTCAATTAATAGAGTGATTAATTTGTTGTTATATAAAAATGTTAATAACATTGTTGTGACCATAACTAAGTTCGCAAGGATAATGTATTGTTATATGCTTAGCCGGAGTTCGCACCCCTTTTTTTTTGGTAGACTAAGTTATGACACTAAGTTTTTGGTCTTTGATTATAATCAGGTCTTGATTAAATTTAAAATGATTCTATATTTACTATTGAATATACAAATTCCATGTATTAAATTGTGATGAAAGAAATCAACAGTAACACACAACACCAAGTTTGTTCTTCTTATTTACCCTAAACTCCACTTCAAGCTATCATCTTTTTTCTAATAACCATGGTAAACACATTCTCTAGAATCCTCCAATCCCACCCCGAAAAAAACCAACTTTTCAAACTTACAATTGCAAGGGAAAAATAAAATAAAATGACAGGTTTATTAATAATGGTTGGCACATGAGATATATGCAGTGTCATAAGATATCTTTTAAAGCTCAACGCTCAACGATGGTGATAGCATACTGTCAATGTCATGCTTCTCATTCTTACTCATGCATTTTTTTCACAACTTCTATGATTGCTAAGTTTAGGGGAAAAAACTAAACACTATTAAAAAGATAATAAATTAGTGATTTATTATTTTTAAAAAATAAAACAAAACATGTATCTTTTGTATGAAAACAAACCTATCTCATATCATAATTAATAAAATAAAACATGTTTATAATTCTCTAATTATGATAAATAAATTCCAAAAAAATACTACTATTTTGTTCCTCCATCACTACAAGGAAATAAAGCCAAGAGCATGCACAATGAGAGGCTTTGAAAGGCTCAACTGGCTGATAGTTACTGTATACTATGAGGGCCACACCTAAAAATGGAAATTGACATTAATGCACCTTAGACACTCATGAAAACTTTCTCTATTTGGTAACCTCCAACATCCCCCGACCCCCACTATGACCTAGAATAGGACACTGTTTCAGCATAACTTGGACCCCACTTTGTAAGATAAAAGAAATAAATATATTATAAATGACTTTATTGTCACGTGAGTACGTGACAACTCAGTTTGTTTACCCTTGTTTGTCTTTTTCAACTCTTCCTATTCCAACACCCTTTGTGGTAAATCTTTATTGTTAGGGCTTGTTTTGTTCACAGTACCGCAAGAGTAGGAAAATTTTTCCATTGGAATTAAAAGATGATTGTGATCAATGCAAATATGTGCAAGTTGCAACCACATATGCCAAGGAGGGAGAAGCTTGTCACGTTTTAAATTTGTTACATTTGTTCACACCTAAAGATTAATATGGATAATTTGATTAACCATCTTATTCTTAAGATTCAAAGCACATTCAAGAGATAGATAAAACCTAACCAAAGATGAAATCATTTTTATTCTTATGATGATTCTCTTAAAAAGTATTATTTCAATTATTATCTCCATGGAGGTTTTGAGACAAAGGTGTTATGAAAATGCTTCACAATTTTTAACAATACTCTTTGCCTCTTTGGTCTTGAGTTTTATTTTGTTTAGTGTAAAAATGATATATTGAACAAAGTTGCTCTATGTTTCATCAATACATGAAGGCATGTACAAGTAAAAAACAACGACCTTCTTTCTTTTTAGGCCATGTTTGGAAGAAATTGGTTTGAATATTGTTAGGATTAATGTTTTGGTATGATAATAGTTTCTATTCCTTCTGTCTATTGTTGTCATGTACTTGGCTGACGTAGCTATTTGTGCTAGATTTAAAATGTGGACTATTTTAACATTTTGGTGTACTAATAACTTTGTTTTTCATCATTGAATGAAATTTGTTTTTCGTAAAAATAAAAATAAAAATAAGAAGCACAAGGAATTATATAATTTATATACATTTCTTGAACAAACATTCAATCATACAATGTATTCAAGGTAGTAGCAAAACCACATGGAAGAAATTATCCCACCACATAATGAACTAGCAAACAGCACTGTTCAAAGAAAATGTTGCATCTTACAAATTACAATGACTAACTCAAAAAGGTGAATCTTCGTAAATCAAGAGACAAGGACATTAGAGAAAAGATATGTGGTACTTTTATTTATGTTATGGTATTTATATTTCTCTTTCAATAGACGAAGAAAATTGATAGATGTCTCTCAAAAAATAAATTCTCTCATGAAGAATAAAAAAGAAATACATTTAACAAAAGTATATATTAATTGGAGCTTGAATAAAAATAGAAGGTAAGAGTGGTGCACATGAAAGCCAAATAGAAAAAATGCTGAAGCCAGGGGGGTTGTACTTGCACCAATTTGTTGCTGAAATTAAAGACTTGTTGTTATGTGTATGGTTATATAATATTAGAGTTTAGCTTGTGTGGTTGGTCCCTTGAACCAAAAAGAAAATTACTCAAAACAGAACATGTGCTTTTCCTGATAAAGGGAAAAACATTATCCTCGTTTTCTTTCTGTTTTTCCTATTCACAAGGGCACACAAAGCTAATTTTGTGTTTCTAATTAATCAATACTTCTTAGTGGTTTTTAAGGTGAGGTAGTGTCTTATATGGTCTGCTTCGACGCCTACTCGAAACTGTTTGTTTTTTTGAAGAACGACTACTCGAAACTTAAAAGCAGTTTAAAATTCTAACAACAATTTTTGCTCCTTGTAAGTAGAGGTTTATTGTATTATAATTCATTAGAATTAAATGGTGACCCAATCGATGTTGGTTCTACAATAAAATAAATAAATGATTATCAATGTGTGTGTATATATAGACAGATCTCTTAATAGGCCCATATAGGAGCCATGACATCCCCCAATTTTTCATTTTTTCTTTTATATAAAAAAATTACTAAAATACTCTTGATATAATTTTATTTTACACACATAGTATCTCTGATGCTCACTCCATTCACACATGCAAGCATTTAAGTAAAGCTAGTTTTGATTCTCTAGGGCTAGGATATGCAATTTAATTGGTAGATAGTATTTTCGAGATTTAATTTTGCATTGAAATTGTTGGCGTAACATTTTTTAGATGAAATTATGTACGATTTTTATGGATTTCAATTATAATATTTTAGTTAATATTTGTTGATCACCCCAATATTTTAGACAAGATCCGCCCCTATTTAACTTTTGTTAAATTAACACTGATCAAGTTATTATTTCAATCTAAGGACTTGATGAAATTCCACTTAAAGTTGGCAAGTGACAATAATATTTGTTAAAGTTTCAAATGATTTTCAACCATTAGTACACCATAAACCACATGACACACTTTACAACACTACAAGTTCCCATAATTCTAACCTCAAAAGAAAAAGATACTAACCATGATTTCAACAAACTTGACGTTATGGCTCTGAATACAATGATTATAAAATCTCAGTGATTTTCTCTCCAATTTCATAGTCAGCCTGCAAAGCTATCAATAGTCTATTCTAATGAATTTTGGGCTAAACCGTTTCAGCAGCAAGTGGTTTGTGAATTTCCAAAAATATTGCTCTATATTATAG
>Ga0315913_1008957_pt1 | contig 11787 bp, 6 predicted proteins | sample MpolsnodulesMG_FD_207736 | JGI IMG/M metagenome (GOLD analysis project Ga0315913, IMG submission 207736) | Medicago polymorpha root nodule microbial communities from Los Angeles, California, United States - small nodules | ecosystem: Host-associated > Plants > Roots > Nodule | place: USA... | reverse complement strand
GACCCTTGGCATATTCAACCGCACGGGAAGAGACAGCTTCATAGCCTGTTTCAGGATGGCTCTTTCCAAAGGCATTCCGACAAAACAACTCAAGAGAATCTTTCTCATTAAGTTCAGTCATTTCATAAATCTTTTGAACTACAAAAGAACGAGTACCAACCAGCAAACTTTTGTTTCTTGAAGTTATAACGATCCTACTACCTGGACCAAACCAATCACTTCCTCCTGCCAAACTTTTTAATTGTTCTATGTTATCAACGTCATCAAGAACCAAAAGAACCTTTTTCTTGCCAAGCTTTTGTTTTATTACTTTGATTCCTTTGCTTGTACTTCCCAACTCGGTATCTGGCTTCTCAAACATCTCTGATAAAAGTGTCTTTTGAAGATCTTCTAGGCCATTGATTTTGTTTGATTTCTCTCTAACGTTGGCAAGAAAACTTGCAGCATCAAATTGGTGCACAATTTTGTTATACAATGATTTGGCAAGTTCTGTTTTCCCTATTCCGGGAAGTCCATGTATGCCCAACATTACAGTATGATCAATATTGTCTAGACATGACATCACATTTTCTGTATGATGTTCAAGTCCAACTGGATCATCACCACAAAGCAAAGGTTTAGGAGCAATGTTAGCATGGACCTTTTGAATAATCTCTTTAATATGGTCATTTTCAGATCTGCAAGAATACGACACTTAATTTGTTCAAAAACCAGGATCTATTTCATTCTAGCACAATAATTACCACTCATTTTTAAACAGCAATGTTATTCACGTACTTCAACATCAATATAGGACAACAGAGTTCGACAACTTTTTAATCAAAGAAATTACTTAGATTTACAAGTATTTATTTGAAAATGTTTATATAGTTCAAATTCACTCATGTTTAATCAATATTCTTGTTCTTGAAGTGATTTACAAGTATCTATATGATAATGTTTATAGTATGTTAACGATATTGTGAATAAGAAATTGATAAAAAAATATATGCATATTAGATGTTTAATTATATTAAAATGGGATAAGAAGTTTAACAAAGAGAAAAGTGTAGATTTTAACATGACCAGGTGAATGTAATTTAATCATCTCTTTGGGGAGGAGAGTGAAATTTTTTCTAATATATTTTGTATTAGAGGGGCGTGTGTATATTTTGACATAAGAGAGAAGGGTGATATAATTTAAGCATATTTCATGAGAGAAGAGTATAATTTATTCAATTTTATTTAATTGGATCGGATCAAATTTTATAAAGGATTGCGAAGGCTATAAATTTATCTTAAATAGGTTTGTCAATAAATGAGTCATTAATATCCCTATATGTAATTTAAAATGAACTTGCTCCCAAGTGATCACATAATCAAGGGCTTATACCTCAACCTTGAGGTCCTTGGTTCAAAGCTGGGTAATCAAGGAGTTTGAAGAATACAAAAGAAAAAAAAAAGTAATTTAAAATGAATATAAATTTAAAATAATTAAAAGCTTTCATAATGTAAATTGAGTCTTAAATAGAAGAAAAGATCGTTCTGAATTCAAAAACATCAACCCAAGCAAAGTACTACATACATATAAGAAGTTATTCTTGCATGGTCACAAGACCAAATCTATAGTGTTTTGACACAAACACAAGCAATGAGGTACTTCTTTAGCTAATTTAAAAAAATTGATATAATATTTTGGAGAAAGTCTCTTTCTGCCTAAACATTATAGATTTGTTATCAGCGACCATACAAGATTATTTCTACATATAAGACAACTTTAGATCCCTAAAAAAAGGACAACTTTAGTTACATACCCGGTATTGATATGGTGGCCTTTCAAGTCTGCGGCTTCAGACAATGCTGCTGTCCATGCTTTTACATTTTCTGAGTCTTTTCCAAACCTAATCTCATGAGCAGCCATGGCTTTAGCATAGCTCTTTCTTTGATGTCTTACATCTGATGGATCAACATGGAAAAAGATTGGAAAAGCAATTTGTTTTTTGTTTTCTTTCTTCGTACATTCGATGATCTTCACGAGTTCACCAAGACACCACCTCGAAGATGCATAATTCTCAGAAAAAACAATAACTGAGATCTTAGATTCTTCAATGGCTTTTAAAAGTGCAGGTGAAATGTCTTCACCAGGTTTCAGATTGTTATCATCAAAGAAAGCATTGATTCCGCGATGCTTCAATGCATCGCGAAGATAACCAATAAAAGTGTGCCGCACATCTTCTCCTCTAAAACTTAGGAAAACATCATAGGTGAAACCACTTGAGTGTTCTCTATATTTTTCCATAGACATGGTGAACAGAAAAGAACACACTTGAGATGTTAAAACAGGAATAGACACTGAAGTAGTTTTTGAATAGAATTTTTTTCTGCACAAAAGGTATAGGTATAGATACAAATGTTGCCTAAGCGGCTAAGCTAGTAGTGTATATATAAAAAACCATTAATATGATATCTTTTAAAAAACAACAAAAATCTGAATTGGAAGATTGTGCATGTGCTATTTCAACTCTTTCAACTAATTAAAAATTTTAATTAGTAGACTACAACCATGTTCTAAGATCTGTCATATTCAATTTTTCAGCTAAGGATACATCAATATTCTATGCGTTTTCATTATCACAACGTTCAGATCTGTTATGTTCAAATTTTCAACTACAGATACACAACACTATTATATTTGCATGTGCTATGACTACAAGCAAAAAATATAGTTTTTGATCTTTACATATTTCTTTGGTTTCAACATAACAGGTGTTATTTTGTTTTGGGATCCCATCCGAAACTTCTTGTTTAGTCCTGCTTCTCTGTCTCCAATGCAAAAGAGCTAGCATGGCCAACATGAGATGAGAGTGTCATACTATGTTGTCAAGTCAACACTTGCCATGTGATGAACATTTATGGTAAATGTTGCGAAATCCAATATTTTGAAAGGTAAAAAAAAAGTAGATCTTTTTCTTTTTACTCAACAAATAAAATAGAGATTAAAACACACTGCTAAAACATAAAAGGTTAACATGAAAATACAAAAGTTAGTGATTGATTCGTAGGCAAAACTGAATAACAAAAGGTGCTTGGCAATAGAATTGGGAACTAAACAACAACAGACAACAGTGCCACCTTAACTAGGTAGCTTGGTTTATTACCTAAGCAACACCAAAGAAGTTAAGTTGGAAGTCTACGGTTAAAACCTTAAAAACTAACATAGCTACTGACTTACTAACATTGGTCTATCAAAACAAAACTTCTAGATATATCCCCACACAGTTGTTAGTTTCGGTCCGGGGGATTCTAATATGCCAAAAGATGCTCTTAGCAGAACAAGCTTAGTTGTTGAGCCATAAATACTAACAAGAAGATGCATAAGAAACAGAAATCAAGGTGTCCATGGCGAAGAGGCAAAATTGTTTCTAATGGCCAAAGGGTACTCAAATTCAAAAATATGAAAATGATCAGTTCGTATAAAATTGAGACAAGCTACAAATGCAAAAGGTAGTTAGCAGAAAAGAAGTAAAACTTACCCCAAAATAACCTTATCAAAATAGATTTTGTATGACAGATGATTTTGTTTGTAAGCATGAAGGCTAAGAAATTCATTAATAAACAAAGGCAAAGCTGAATTACAAATGGGTGTTTGATGATAGAGTTTGTGTTGGATTAGGCACTAACCAACAATATTGTCACCTTAACTAGGCAACTTGGATGATGAGCTACACGACACCGAAAGAGTTGTAAGTTAGAGGTCAAAAGTTTGAACATTAGCGACTTGCATAAACACTAACATCGGTGTAACAGAAGGAAAAACTTCTAGCTATATTTCCACTGTTGGTGGTTAAATAAATCAATAAAAATGAATTTCCTCATTAAATATTCAATAATCAAAATGGATTTCATTTTTCTCATCTATAATTCAAATTGCAATTTAACTTTGAGACCATAAAGCTCAAGTTTCAGAATCTTCTCCTTTCTACTAAAAATAACAAAATTGCAGCTGTTTCCTTTTCTATTGATCATGAGGAACTTCATTTGTCCTTCCGGTATGTTGTGAATTCGGACTCAAAATCACACCAATACAAACTATGATGTGTGGAGTAAAGGAAAGTAGTAACCATTATCAACGTAAACACAAGATATAACAACAATAGCAGCACCTAGATCTAATCTAGGAATCAAAGTGAAAAGCACAAAACCACAAGCAAAAGATAAAGAGAGAAGAGAAACAAACACACCAAAGATTGTTGACCTAGTTCGGTCCAACTTGACCTACTATGGGGGAGAGATTGATCTCTCCAATCCACTATCAATGAGTTCTTACAAAGAGATACAAATGGGTTACAAGAAATTAGCTTCAACAAGCTCACAAAGAACAACCCTAATTTCTACCCATTTTCCCAATCTCACAAATGAACAAGACACTCAATGATTTTCACTCACTCAAGGTGTTTACAATGTTTCCCAACCCAAGAGAACTCTAATCAAAGACCCTCAACCCTAAAGTTACCTCCTTTGATTTCCCAAGTTTTCCTCTCTTGAAGCTCTCTTGAACCACCATCTCAAAAAAGAGCTGAAACACTTAAATAGTACACAGACTCTGTCAAAATCGTGTCACGGTTCCCAAAATCGTGACACGGTTGATGCGTACGACCCAAGGTACAACCAACCTTATCCTGAAAACGTGTCAAGCATGCCAAAAATCGTGTCACGTTTCCCAGATTGTGTCACGATTGGACATCCTACAAAACATGCTCTCGACATTGCGAAATCGTGTCACGATTTGGAACCTTCACCCACTCTCATTTTTGAGTCACTATACAACACAGTATTTTCAGTTTCCTTATCGATATCAGTATCTGTATCACTATCAGTGTCTGTGTCTTCACTTTCATTGTCACTTTCTTCTTCTAAAAGATACAGGTAATAAATACATATCAATGCAGCAATAATAATCGTATTCATACGCGTACAACGGAACAGTGGTCGTTGCTTCTGCTTTCGCTCTTCTTCCTCATCATCATCATTTCTACCACGTTTTTTATTAGAACTAAACAAGCTAGTTGTCATATTTGAAAGCCTGCATTTAAAGTTTAACTACATTATATTGTTGGAAATTTACATAGAAAATATAGCAACACATATCATTAGAGTCAATAAAATTCTCCAACACTGTCACACATTTATTCGCATAATAAAAAGTAAGTAACTGAAATTAAAGCATCATATTATTATTATAATTGAATTGAAGAAAAAAGAATAACACAAACTATAGTGTTAGGTAAAATGCTGACACAACACAAGTCGCAAGAAAAAGAAAGAAAATGGTTCAGAATGATGGAATAGTAATAAATAAATAATATAAAAGTAATAGATGTTGAAAGGAGTTACGAGTGAGGTACGGAAGAGTTGGTCGGAGGAGAGCACGCGATTAGGGATTGGAGGAAGCAGTTGTGCTATGATTGAATTGTGTGAGTGAGGGAGGGAAGAATAAAGGGTTTTTATTTTAGGGTTCCTTTCGTTTGTGGAGGGAAATGAAGGGGGAAATGGAATTTATTCAAGAGAAAGATTAACCAGTGCCGGAGTTAAAGCTTTAAATAGTAACTTATCAAAATATGTGTAATTAATGTATCGGAAATCGAAATATTTTACTTTTTTATAAAATAATTTCTTCTTTTGAAATTCTTAAAGAGTGTTCCGGGGACACTTGTTAACAAGTCCCTTTATTTATGGGTAATGCTGGGGCGGTTAAGAAAGACAAAAGAGGATATTTTAAGCCAAAAGATAAATTATTTAATGCATTACACAAATTTGGATGTAAGTATTACCCTTTTTAGGTCATTATTTAAACATTTAATGTAAATATTACTACATTTGACTTCTTAACCAATGTCTAAGACATTGGTTAACATGATCCTTTATTTATTTTATTTTATTTAAAATATTAGGATGCTTTGGTTCCAATTTTTTTTTGGAGGATAAGAAAATCAATCAAAGTTAACTTCATATAATTGTGGAGAATCTTGAATTTAAATATAACAATTCTATTATTTTTTATTGGCGAGGAGTGTTTGTTTGTCATAAGGTATCTCAAAATATTCCTTAAAAAAAGGTATCTCGGAATATCTTTGGGAGCACATAGTTTATTGTAAGGAGTTTTCCAGCTTCAAATACAAACATGACCTCGTGGGGATGCCATATTTGATATATCTAGGCACGCGAGAGTATATCTTAAAATGGAGGTGCATATGAACTTCTTGTTTGACCCACAAGATTGAAGATCGACGCTTAGACCAATAGATGTTTTGGTGTACGCGGGTGGATGAGAGGAGACATGCATGTGTTTGCTTGATTGAGATTTCCCCACTTGTGGGATTAAGAATTGTGGCTTTTACAACCCTCAAAGCCTCGCCAACATGAAGTGATTGAACATGAAAAAACATGTTCTCACAATCAACATGCTTTTATACCATTTACGTTGGACACTTTTGGTTTCCTAGCACTAGAGGTTGTTGACCTACAAAGAGTTCAAGGGGTCATACATAACAAAATTATGTCTCATAGGTCCAAAGATATTGTGTTTAAGATGATTGATTTTGTCATCCAAAAACGATTAGTGACATAACTTGTTGCCTGCTTGTCTTCAATTCCTATGTAATTGGTAAAAAAATGAAAATTGATAGGGATCACCAATATTTGTTGAATGAGTGTAAAACAATGTGGATAAATGAAATTAAAAATGGTTTATTAGATGTAGTTTTAATTACCAGTAAACCAATAGAACATTGATATGATGTATGGAGCACTGTTTTAGAAAGATTCTGCAAACTACTGACATGTTCGAACCATAGACAGAAACCTTGCTATTCATAAACCAACCTAATCAATTTGTGAAACATTCTTAAACTTTATAATAATAGTGGAACCTTTGAACGTGTTCTTAGTTCTTACTATATAAAGAATTATAGTTGGAAAACCAAGAAGTAATCTATGGCCACAAGTAATCGGAAGTTGATCCATCTATAAGGAATTCAGATCAGAATTACACTTAGAAAAAAGTAAACAAAATAAAATTTCAAAGGGAATGATAATGCATTTTCATACAATGCTTAGAACTGTAACTTGAAGAACTGTGTCACCACTTAAACATAAATTAAAGCTTATTGCTTCCCACAAGCTACAATTGCATGACTTGTTCATTGTCTATTATTATCAACAGACACTAATAATGAAAGTAGAAAACATGGCTTGTGCAATCTAGGTGCATCAATTATTCATTTTTTTTACTCATACAACTAAGAAAAACACTTGCAAAAACAAGTGTGCAAGATCCTCCAGAAGCAACCATAGGGGTAAGGAGTTCCGTCCATATTCAAAGAAAGTAAGGTGGCCTGTGCTTCAAGGACTCCATCCCTCAGTCCACTCAAGTAAGTGGAACTCATTAGATCTTGAATCTCTTCTGAGTTCTGGAATTGTTCAATTTCAGCATCATAGAGACTCGTCAATTCTTCTCCTCTTTCTTTTAAGACAGCAGTCAGCTTCTTATGCTTTATAACATCTTCGCAACTTTCTTTTCCAATGCCTGTGCAAATCGTTGTGCTGCCCAAAGAAGATTTTGAGTCAGAAATGCTTGATTCCTTTGTGTGGCAATCATCAGTGCCATCAGGGCTCTGATCCTTATTTGAACTGTACCAGGCAAATTGAGTGTTCAGCTTCTCCACAAAATTGTAAGATTGATTTTTTGAAGATGGAAGAAGGCAACTATCTTTATCCTGAGCAGAAATTTCATTTTCATTCCCTTCAAACACGTGAGTTATTACGTCCATGTCCAGAGCAAGCAATATGGCCTGTGCTTCAAGGACACCATTCCTCATTCCATTTGAGTATGTAGCTGTCATAAGATCTTGAATCTCTTTTGAGTTCTGGAAGCCTTCAATTTCAGCATCATAGAGCCTCTGCAATTCTTCAGCTCTCCCTTTCAAAACAGAAGCCAGCTTCTCATTAAGGCTGTGACCCTTCTTTGAATTATCCATAGTAGCAGATTCATTTTCAATTTCTTCAAATTTCTTGCGCAGAGCATTTTGTTCCTCCAGCAACTTGCAGAAGAGTTTACTCTTGGCCCTCTCCGATTCACAACTTCCTTGCTTCATCATCATGAATGCTTGCAACAAAGGATCGTCATAGCTTGGAACCACTATTTCAGTCCAATCTATTGGTTGAAACATCGTATTATGGCCTTCCTTCCTTAACACGATATTTAGTATTTCCCACTCTTTCAGAGTAGGAAAGCTCAGCTTTGCTTCCAGCAGTCCATTGATAATTCCTTCCATGTATACCTTCATTTCTATCTCGGACTCTGGGAGTGACAATCTAACCCTTTCACCTCTATTTAAGGCAGCAATCATGATAGAGTCTATATTTAGGGAAGGAAAGATACTTTGTGCTTCACGAAGTCCCGTTCCCATTCCATTCAAGAATATCTCTGTCATTATTTCATACTGCTCAGTATTGTTGTCTTGGGCCTCTGAACTTCCCTGGTGGCCAGAGGTTGAAGCTTCTCCTACACCTATGGCGGGTTTCATTTCATCTGTGTGATCAAAGTTTGTTTGCTCATCTTTATCATCACTTGATTCATTGACTATCTGAAAAACCCATGCCAGGGGGGAATTTTTATCTAGTGGTTTACCTTCTAATGCATCTTGAGCCTCCTTATTTATGCCACTCACAATTGCCATTAGCTCTCGTGAATTCCCTTCATTTGAACTGAAGCCTTCCATGTCCCTAGTTTCCCCCAACATCCCATGCAACATTTCATCTATAGCGAAGTCTTCTATCCACCTCCTTAGTTTTAGCTGATGATCTTTTGGAGGAACTATTGTCATTGTGGGTGATATGTCAGCAACCTGCTGTGAGTACTTTTGGCCGGGACACATGAATTGGACATATTCTTCCATGTTGGTTCCTTGTTTGTACACAAATACTCCCCAATCACTTAGTGTCACATTGGATGGGGCTTCATATGAAACCTGCACTTGATTCCACTCATCCTTAAGTAATGCATCAAGGCCCAGCCACTCCTCGTCACTGAACAATAGTTGCAAATCACAAACTAACACATGATTTGTTTCAATTCTGAAGTTGTAATAACCTTTACGAGGGACACAGAGACCATTTATAATCAAGTGAAGCTCAACAAGTAGGCGACGAGATTTTCTGGCCCTCCCAGTCACTCCCTCGAATACCAATGCTAAAGCAACATTGGGGAACTTCTTACGAACCCAAAACCGTGGATTCCCTCCTTTGCAGCTGTAGTCAAACCAATTTGGAACCCCAGTTTTCATTCGAGGCATCACAAGCTGTAATCCACGTCTCTCGCTTTTCACCTGTCATATTACAAAAACCAAAAAATCGGTGGCATATATTTGTCTCCAAAGTCCATTTTTGCACTCTGTGACTGTGATATATAAAGCAAGCATTATAAAAGAGTGAATTTTGACCCACACACGAATGACAACATTACCTTGCCACATAGAAGACATTATAAAAGTAAAATGATACTTACACACCACGTTTTTATTATATGATTCTTATTCTTTTATATTTTGATAAACTAAAATGAGGTAAATAATACAGATACATATCTCCCTTATTACCTCCTAAAATAAAGCTAGGCATCAAATTTATTTCGCACAAGCTATAAAGATGTGATGTACCTGATACCATAACATGTCCGACGTCTCTCTATTCAAGCGGAAGCAGTATCTTGCATCTACTTTTTGAATAGTGCATGGCAACTCTGATATGTGTTCAAGCATCACACAACCATAAACATTCAGAATTCTTAAGTTGGTGCACTCAGGAATTTCTCTAAGCATATTGCAACCACTGACATCAAGCTTTGACAAGTGAGCAGAGTCTTTAATGCAAACAGGGAGAGAGACGAAATTGTTGTCAGATGCAATCAACTCTTGTAATTCAAGAAAAGAGATGAGAATCGCCTTAAGATCTTCATCGGACAAACCACTATTTCCAAAATGCAATGTTTTTAATGTTGAATGACCATTGGCTGCTGAAGGGATATCATGTAGAAATCTTCTCAAGGATTCTCCAAGTTGAGAACAACCTCCAAATTTAAAGGTGACAGCATTTGGTAGTGTGAATAAGCTACATGGTATATATCTGAGCTTCCAACTACTTGACATCTCTATAGAAACAAGCCCGATAAGATTACCAATGGAATCTGGCAACTTCTCAATAGCGGTATTTATCATATAAATCTCCAATGGCTTATTCATCTTGTTCACTATATCTGGGAAGTGTTCAAGTTCAACACATAAATTAAGGTCAAGGAATTCAAGGGATGGTAAAAACATTTTTTGCTGGAAATTTTGAAGTTTGGAGCATCCTGAAGCGCTGAAATGAGTAAGGTGTTCGAGAAACCCAACGGATTCATGAACCATAATTAGGTTAGTGCAATTATCAAGTCTAAGTACGCTCAACTTTTCGACTCCTGAAACATCGGGCATTACACTGATGGATGCATTTTTTGAGAAATTCATGACAGTCAAATTCGAAAATCGCTGCCAAAACAAAATAAAAGTGGATCAAACATAGTTATTGTTATATATGATAATAAAAATGAAACAGAAAAAAAAATATAATTTTACCTTAAATGGCTCTTTCAGTGTAAGTTGGCTTCCAAGCAAATTGAAGACGATGATTTTCTTTGGATGAAATTTTGGGGGGAAAGACTTTGAAGGGTACCCTTCCCAGTCAAGCAGCCTTAACTGATTTGGCAGATGTTTAGGCTCTGACGAAAATGTTGTATTTCGAACAATGAGAATTCTAAGGCGATTCATCTTCTCAAAGGCAGTGTCACTCCAATCTTCTTGTCTTATAGGTTGGGGAGGATCAAGCATTATCCCTTGAAGTATACCACTTCCCTTTAAAACAAGTAAAAGAGATAGATCAATTACATAATACATATTGTAATCAGGGTTATGAAAAAGGCAATGTGATTGTGATCTAGACTGCAACATCAAGTCTTTTGAGTTTTGATATCTCAGTAGTCTCACTGCAAACACAATTGCACGAGCTACATATTCATCAATGTAAAACCTTGATTGTCATTAACAAAACATACTATAGTGTATAAATACTTCAAAATAAAAGTAAAAGATTCGATTCTTACAGAATTTTCATCTGATAACACATCAATAACATCTTCATGAAACCATAATCTACTACGCCCAGCGGGATTTTGTGGTGCCTCTTGCTTGACAATATCTCTACCCATGTCTTGTATTAGATCATGCATATCCAAGCAGCCATGTTTAACAATTAAGAGAGATTTATTAACAAGTTCTTCAATATTAGATACTGCACTGAATTCACCCAGTATCTCTTCAACATATTCTATTCTTTCCCCTTTGAAGAAACAAGCTATATCTAGGAAAACAGTCTTGGCATTGCGCCCCAACACATCGTAGCTTACTTTTAGCACCTCTTGAATCTCATTACATCGAATACTATCGTAATCTTTCAACGCGTCTTCCCAAGCTCTTAAACTCTTTCCACCACCCAAATTGGAACCTATTACTTTTAATGCCAATGGAAGACCCTTGGCATATTCAACCGCACGGGAAGAGACAGCTTCATAGCCTGTTTCAGGATGGCTTTTTCCAAAGGCATTCCGACAAAACAACTCAAGAGAATCTTTCTCATTAAGTTCAGTCATTTCATAAATCTTTTGAACTACAAAAGAACGAGTACCAACCAGCAAACTTTTGTTTCTTGAAGTTATAA
>Ga0315913_1008955_pt1 | contig 11789 bp, 8 predicted proteins | sample MpolsnodulesMG_FD_207736 | JGI IMG/M metagenome (GOLD analysis project Ga0315913, IMG submission 207736) | Medicago polymorpha root nodule microbial communities from Los Angeles, California, United States - small nodules | ecosystem: Host-associated > Plants > Roots > Nodule | place: USA... | reverse complement strand
ATTCATATTCTGAGCAAGTAGCTCGTGAAATTTGAGCTTCACCAACTCATTGGTATTCCACTGATGATGGATTCTTTGAAGCACAGAATGCGTGAGGCCAGATTTAGGGATACTGATTTTGTCCTTCAGTTGAATTCCCATTGTTCGCAATCGACTCAGTTCCTCCGTTACTTCATTCTTCTTCGATACTTTCTGTTCCACCTCCTTCTCCGACGGAATAACCGACTCATCGGAGCGAATCCATTCACGGTGCAAAAAGTGGTGTGGAAGAAGGGTTTTGATTGGTTCATCATCGTTTTGATGGGATAAATTGCGGAATCGGAGAAGGATTCGGTCGATGGCGTTGGATGGTGGTTGTTGTTCTTGGTTGAAATTGGATTTGGCTGAGAGAGAAGAGAATGAGTTGAAAAGAAGAAATTTGAATTTGGATGTAAAATTGAGTGGGTTCTTCGGTGATGAAGAGATCATTGAATGTCCTTAGCAAGAACATTGCATATTGAGATTGAGATGGGACAAGAATGTTGGGTAGCACTTGGGTACCTTTGGCTTCGGTGCCTTTGTCTCTATCTCTCTCCTAACCAATAATTTTCTCTCATCAAAATAATTTATTTTAATCATTCCATCATCACTCTCTTTCCTCTAAAATACACTAAAGTCACCAAAGTTACCCAACACAAAGTCACTGAAGTCCCACCCAGAATGTTGTTGTCATGCTTATCTCATGATTGGTCGGGTAATAGTTGTTGCCATGCTTGCTTATCTCAGACTTGGTCGAATATAACCGAAATTGTATGTATGTGACCTTTTAGGTGGCCAAACTTGTTGTCAAACTATATCACGATCCAAGTTATGTACATACATTCGCACTTCCTTACTCAATTCCCTTCAAATACATTTGCAGTCCAATTGTATAATGTTATTATTACAATCATCAATGGATTATACATGTACTTATATATACTACTATATCATTACATGGATTGTGGAGTGCAGCTAGGAGAAGACTTGGATAATCATGTACAAAATTTGTCTGTGACCATTCTTACAAACAAGTGACATGGAGAAATAATTTCAGCTAATAACATTTTTTTTTTTTTTTGAAGAAGAAGAAGCTAATAACAATGTTAAATAATGGTATGATACTAATAAGGATCAATTTCCACTTCTGTTGAGGGATGGAGAAGAATGTATGATCTCTTGGCCCAGTTCATTTATTTTGCTGATAAGAAGCATTTGCTCAGTCTCCAACTGGTCTATATACCCTTCTTGTGTATCCTCTAGAGTTTCTAACTCACTCAAAGTTGTAGACAGTTCTTCCAGATTTCCATCCTCTATTAAAGACCGAATCTTTTTTGTCATCCCCTTTATCTGATATATAAATGTACAAGTTCAACATTATGTGAGAAAAATGGTGTGTAATAAAAATGAGAATACTAATAATAATTCACACAGCAAACGAATGAGTGGAACTGATAAAAAGAAAATAATTGAGTTGACGAATGGATTGTTTCTATCAGAAAGGAACGTAAATTTATTCTACCAATAGTTTAGCAATAAGAGAAGTGCCCCCAAGAAATGGCATATAAACCAACTAGCTCAAAATTCTTGAAAACAAAGCAAATGTATGCATGGAAAAATGAACAGGGCAAATGAAGCTCAACACCAGAGATATTTCTACAAATTGTTAAATGGATAGCCTGTAAAATGTTATCGCGTGCATTGGCCTTTTAAGACATCGAATACAATACTTCATCATCAGAGCTGAAAAGATAACCAAAGTTTATATTGTGTATCAGTGTGTTTTGGGAGATGCAAGATAATCTTACCTGGCTAGGAATCTGATGTAATTTAGTCAAAGAAGGTTCAGAGTCTGGAGATTGTCTTGTTTGAATCTCTGGAACTTTTCTTGTGATTTGGATGTGGATCTCGCCACTTTTCACCCCTTGGAGAGGTATCCACTTGTCTGACATCTGGTTCGGAGGAAGGCTTTGATATTCTACAACACATTCACCTATACTTGATGTGGGTAGTAAAGCATTATGGTCCTTTACATGCAATGTCAGGGGACTTCCATCATCTAGGAACTCTAAGGTCTGGTCCCAACGAGGGTTGACAGTTTTGTGTACAACCTACCAGATAATGCCACAGTAAATTAAGCCTTACAAGTATGAAACAAATAATAACAGTTATGTAAGCAATCAATTGTGTCATGCTGGTAATAAACTTGACAATCTTAAGGATGTTTGGTTCGTGCAAGAGGAATTTTGGATGAAGTTTCTAACCTTTGTTCTTTTCTTTAAGTTTCCATAGTATACCCTCACAAAAGGATCACTTGTCCCTCTAAGATCAGCAGCAATAAGATCCCTCGCTTCAATAAGAACAAGTTCAATCCAACCATTCGTCATGCCCGATGGTGGACCCTGTGTCCATTTCAAAGGAGTAGTGCTTGTTAAAAGAAGAACAAACACGCCAGAGTTAAAAATTCTGCTTAGCACGTTATTCAAACAATCATTGTTTTCCTATTAAAGAAGCGTACCTTTGATCTCTCTTGGTTCTCCACCCAAATTGCTTCTACTTTAAGTCTTAATTCACCAGAACTCACTCCTTCAAGTGGGATCCATACATCCCTGATTGACCCTTGTACCACTCCTTCCAAATTTACATGTGCACTACCAATGTTTTCATCTCCAAAAATTTCTTCACTAAAGCATTTCACAATTAGGTATTCATCACCACTATTCTCATCTACCTCAAAAGTTTCATTCCAGACAGCAGTTGGAGTAGTAGGAGGAGGAGCAATCTTTGTTTTCATGACAACCTGAACAGATTATCAATAATGGAATCAGGTAAAGTGTTATTATGAACTTACATTGCATCAAATTACATTTCAATATAAATATATTAAAGACCTTGGTTCATCAATACATGACATCGTGCAAAGACTTAAAACGAGTCAAACAGATATGCACCAGTAACTCTCACCTTTCCATACTGCAACTTAATGTAAGGGTCAAATTTTCCAAATCTGTCTTTTGCATCAAGATCCTTTGCTTCCACAACGGTTATCTTAAGTTTCCTTCCAGTTTTTGAAAGAAGATTTGATGATCCCTTAAGTGATTTCTGAGGACTGGCATGGAGGTTGGTCAAGCTATGAGAACCATCAGAAAATTGCCACTCTTTCACTACAACTCTCACCTTTAACTAAAAAAACAGAATTAAAAATGTTATAATGGATGAAATAATCTGTTTACTAAAAAACTTATTTCACTCGGAAAAGGTACAACTACTTTCATTTTCGAGAGCAGAAATGTTTCTGCAGCACCAAGTTGATAGTGACTCTATCAGGAAACCCACGTTAGAAAAGAAACAATGAAAAAAACTATGCCATGTAAGTATCTGGAACATCAAAAGGCTGCTTGATTTAGAAATCACAGAATACAAACAATTTGTTACGATAAACTCATTCTCCGTAGGATAACAAAATGCTGTTGCAGATACAACTTGCAAACATTACTCCAGAAAGATTGTCAACATGAAACTCTACCTCTCCATTTTAAATGATTATATAATCATGTGTAACTGTTAGATATATAAAAACCATTTATGATTTTTCACCTAATAACTTAATTTAAATTTCTGTCCTTGACATGACATCAGAGCTTTTGTGACCAAGGTGGTATAACCATGTTCCTTTCAAATGGGCATGCAAGAAAGATAGAGTATACCTGTTTCTTAGTACTCAAAGAGCGTATAAGTCCAAATCAAGAAAGAAGAACGGGCGTTAAGCTTTGTTTAGATGAAAATCAAACACTGCTAATGTAAGATAACCAAGCTATATCTAGCAAAGAAAGCTTGACAGATGGGCGAATATTGTACCTCTGCTGAGTTGGCCCCCTCAAATGGGACAAGCATTTCAACTTCCTCTCCACAAAACTTTGCATGTTTTGCTATTACACCAGAATCAGGCCCTATTGCCCACATTATTGTTGAATCATCCTCCACATGCCTCATCTTCTCAGAGACATAAAGAAATAGGTTAGCGTTACCACAACAGTATTAAAAATAAGAGGAATGCTACAGACATGCGTTTTGACAATCGCTGTTAACAGTTGCTCAAATGTTGAGCCACATCATTGCTCTGTTCTCGGTTACCGGCTATACAAGTTCGATTTTTTTTTTAGCATTTTAAACTATCACCTAAAACAAACTAGACACGGTTTCAACAATATTTCTTCTCCATTACCTCTATTTCAAAAATGATATCCTCTTGCCCAGAAAAACTTATTGTTGCCATGAATTCACAACAGCCTCCCCTATTGCCTCCATATTAATTTGCCGTGAAGTGTATAGGTGAGGTGTTGATTTTTCTGACAGATGATATTGCAAATAATAAAACTAAAAACTCATAGATTGATCTGTGTTCAAATTAGACGCTTTACCATTGCATTCCAAAAGTTAAATTCATAGATAGATTTGAATCATGTGACACTTTGGATCTACAGGCATGTGTGACCATGGGTGGTGGTGTAAATATTTATAAAGGATGGGGAAGAGCTATTATCTTAGATGATTGTAGTGGGGGTTTGGCAAGTATTGAGTTGGTTATGGGTACGAGACGGTGTGGTCTTTACCAAAGGCAGTGAGAGTTATTTTGCAGATAGGTTAATTTAAAAAAAAATTAAGAAAAAAAAAGTGTTAGAAATACTTAACTTAAAGATACGGTAAACCAGTAACCAGTTTTAAAAACACGATGTTGTGGCTCAATAGTTGAGTGTGTGTTAACTAGCGAGTGTTAAAGTGTCTGTCAATAGCATTGCTCTAAAAATAAAATTGCTTGTCCAAAAATCATATATTTATTGACAGCCGATTAATAATCCTATTGCTAGCACACAAAAACAAACATCTATGATGTGACAATACCTTGATTTCACAAGATGCTAGGTAGTCATACTTCACACTGTCAGGGAGGCACTGATAAAGATTGAAGCGGACTATTCCTGTATTATCATGTAAAACCATATTAAATGTTGTATCCCATTTTGGAGTTGAACCAAGACGCACACCGGTTCTCCTTGTCAGCTCCTCCGCTTCTACCTCTATAAATGTCTGCAAGTCCTTGTCGCTCAAGTTTTCTTCTAAACAGCCATTACTTGTGCCATTTTGTTGCCTCCCCTTGAAGCAACTCCTAGAAAGTTTGTTTCCAGAAATCACTGAAACATATATTGTGCCTCCAACAGCATACTTCCTTAAATCAACTGCAGGCAAACTGAAACAGCGGCGCCGAGGTTCCACCATGGTCTTTACCAAAGTGTCAGTAAAAAGTTTAACCTGTATGGAAGGTAACTACGATTAGCATGAAACATCATATGACACAACACTGGGGAAAATTCAGAGAGAAAACTAGCGAAAGATACTCGAAACATCAGGGAATGTTCCAAGAATGAATGAGCATGGGAGAGGTAAAGAACGAAATGGACACGATTTTTATAGACAATGGATCCTAATCACTTAATTCAAATTGCGCCAGAAATTATAGACAACAAGTTTTTCTATAAATTTTGACTAATTTGAACATACCAGCCAAGGAGAAACACCAGGCAACTCAGTGGCTGATTGGCTTCCTCCGCTTCCAAAGGCAATTCCTATTCTAACCTCAGGTGTAGATACAAATGAATACAAAAGTGCTTTTCCATCTAGTATTGGTGTCACAAGAAGCTACAAAAATAATTTGAATGATTAGATTATAGAAAAGGACAAGTAGTGCCCCAGAAAATAAAGAATGTATCAACAGAAAATAATTTTCTTCAAAACTGCAGTATACCGGTAATCATATTTATAGTTCTACATTAGCAAGCAATCTAAACTCCTAATTTGTTTTCATTTCTGCTACTTTCTTTAGTATATATAGCTCTATTGCATGTCTAAGGAGCATAAATGCAAAGGGTGTTATTTCACATACATCACCGTTAATATGAAGACTGTTAATCACAATTCTGGCAGTACCAACGGAAAGCTTAGCAACCATCAAAATGCTCATCTCACTCGTGTCCCAATCAAAACCCATTTTCAGGAGTCTCTGTCAATACCAATAGAATTCTATATTAAAATCTCATATAAGTGGAATATAAAAGCGCTTAAGGGAAGAAAAGCATTTGTCATAATAGACCTTAAATAAACAAATCATCCATAAAGTTATACAGAAGTGACACTGAAATGTGATGCAAAATAAAACCTGATCACCAGAGGTTGACCATCTAATCCCTTGAAGGCCCAAACTGGGAGGGCGTGATCCAAGTGAAAATTCCTGAACCTCAACTCTTTCCTGTGGAAATTATTCCTTTAGTTCAGTTCAGCAACATTAATTGAATTGGATGTTCAAACTTTTTTGGTAAACAAATGTGAAACTCTTCCACCAATGAAAATGATCAATACTTACTATAAATCTTGGTTTGCGCAGCTTTAAACGTTTCTGAGACACAAAAGAAAAACAAAATTGGTGAGTTAATTAATTCCAGACTCACTGACTCACAGAAAACTCCAATACATTATACATAAGAAAAGACGGAAATTTCACCTCAACTATGGCTGATAACCTTGTTGAAAGCTTAGGATTAAAATAATTGGACCAGATTTGTGACAACAATAGATTCAACCACTCACATTGTTCCAATGGTGTGACAGGCTACAATGTACAACGAAAATAAGTTGAAATAAAAATGATAAAAGCTCATTGATGAGAATGCCAAAGAGATAATTGGAGTGAAAAAGGTACCGACCGAGGTATTGACTATGATACGATTCCATTTCTTGTTCAAGTCCTCCTCAAGTATTTTCCGCTGGTAATTCCCATACTGCAAAATAAAGATGAAGAATCAGTAATAATTGAAACACTATTTCGTTGAGAGAGAGAGAGAGAGAGAGAGAGAGAGATTACATACTTGTGTAGATGCAAAGAGAAGAAGGATAATTGGAAGGCAATTGGAGAAAGAGAAGATCCATTTGTGAATAAACCAAGCAATGAAAAAGAGAATAAGAAAGTATGAAATTCGTGAATTTTGCTTCACTTTCACAAATTGGTTTAACAAATTCACTGAAGCTTCTTCCAAATTATTGGGAATCATCAAACTTTTCTTACTACTCATTGCAGCAGTGAGAAAAGAAAAATAGTTTCTATTGATTTTACTACTTGCTGCTAAACATGATCATGATGGATCATAAAAAAGGAAATATAACAGAGCAAGAAATGAATATTCATAATATGGTGGTAGAAGGAAAACAAAGGTACCCAATTTCTCTGTGGTTCATAAATTCTTCTTGGGTTCGGTTCCATTCTTTCAACACAAAAATTTATCTCATTTACTTCAACTATTCATAAATGTTACTGCATTGCTTAATTCTCTTTCAAGTAAAGACTAAAGAGTTAAAGAGTAAACTAATAAAGAAATTGAGGATTGGAATTGGAATTGGAATTGGAGCCTCGTTTTTTAACTCCCTCACATGACTAATTTGTGAGTGATTGATTGATTGTGTAAAAAGTTTTACCAAAGATTATATCAAATTTATTTTCTAATAAAAATATTAAATTGTTGAGATACTTTGAGATATTTGTAGAGGATTAAAGATCTTAATTCTAGTTGTATTATATTTGAAAAAAAAATAAAAAAAATTGCCTAAAGATCTTTTATGCTGTGTGACTTTTGTTATTATATTTAACCAAAAAAAAAAAATTAAAGAGAGGGGCACTCTCTCACTATAAATATGGGTTACACCGACAAACAATAAAAACTTTTAGATGTTAATGTCAAATTATTTTTGACTTTTGTTTTTTGAAAAAACTAAATTAGCCCATCGAAATTAACATCAGAGAGAATCGAATCTGAGATCTTGAGAAGAAACACACTCCCAAATCTCAAGCCAATACCACTGGGCCAATCCAAGTGGGTTATTTTTGACTTTTGTTATTATTCAAGATACAAGTAATACGTGCAAAACAATAGACTTTTTTTTTTTTTGGTTCAATCAATAGACTCTAAACTAAGAGTGGGTGGTTTTTAATGAAAATGAAAGACTTTCAAATCTTTTATATTTGGTTCGATGAGAAGATTTAAGAGATTAATATTTTAATAAAAAAAACTGTAAAATTTCATTTTATACAATGATAATTTTCAGGATGATATTAAATAAAAAGACATTCAAGTCTAAATATTAAAGAAATAATTTCTCTCACTGCCAAAAAAAAAAAAAAAGAAATAATTTCTCTACTTGAAATGTCTCATTTTTGGAGGGGGTTAAAATTTTCTTTAAAAGACTTGGTTCCCTTTATTTCCCTTATACCCTTCTCCTTCAATCTACTTCAACTAAAAACAATCTACTTACATTATTGGATGTGTAGTAACATAGTGATATTCTTGTAATATTGTGCTAGTGTCTAACTATCGTTTACATTATTGGATGTTTGATTTATTTTATTTTTTTGGAAAGGGGATATTTGATTTATTTACTGATTCATTCTAAGGGGTAGGATAAATGAGTATTCAATTTATCCATTTTAAATTTTTATGCTAAATTGTCCTTTCGATCTTTTAATTATTTTTGACGTATCACTTTGCTCTAATAACTAATATTTGCTCTTTTTGGATCCTTTAAATATGTCTTTATTATATAAATTGGTCACTTCCATCGAGTTACTAACCCTAAATGTCTTATGTAGACCAACATTATAAGTGGTCCATTTAAGACGTCGTTAATTTTTTTTTAACTGTAATCATTGGATCTTGTTGTCACAAAGAAAACCGCTAGATTTTGTGGGTCTATTGTATCTAGGAGTATGTCATCTACAGCTAATTATTTCTTCTATTTTTTTTCATCTTCTTCTCTCCTCGCCTTGATCATTTACACCAAATCTTCATAAATCATATGTAAAAAATACCCAAAAAAAACTCAAATAAATGAACATGTTACTCGATCCCTTCTCGTTCATCTTCTTATGTGCATCTTCTACGCAACTAACCTCACAACAATACTATGAAAAAACCCAATTAACCTTACAACAATTGCTCCAAAAATTTGATGTCAAAAAATAAGAGTAGCAACAACAACATCCTTGAAGTACATAAGAGCACCAAAATCCTTCGAAACCAATCCTTCAAAAAACTTCAAAAATTTGATCTCTCACATTAACCTTAACATAAATGCACCAAAATCATCAGTAAATTAAACAACAACACTACCTTAAACATAAAATAATGTTCTGCATGATGAACGATTCAACGATTTGAGTTTTGAAGAAGAGATTAAGGATGTAAACACAAGAGGTTTCGGTTTGAGATTCATTGAAGCAGTGGCGGATGCACAAGAGGGGCCAGGGGTGGCCGTGGTCCCCCCCCCCCCCAATTTTTTCAATTTTTCCATACTATTAGTCTTATCATTTTACATGTTTTTTTAATAGGATCCTATTTTTTATTCAATGCGGTCCCCCAACTATTCCATTAACTCCTTGTTAGTGGGACATATTTAAGTACTTTTAATTGAAGTCCTTATTAGTGAGACATATTTAAGTACTTTTAATTGGAGTCTTTATTAGTGTATTGCCATTGAAGTCATTGAGTCCTTAATAGATATTTTTATTAAAAAATTATAAATAAGTGATGTGTATATGTGAGGTTTGTTTAAGGAGTCTCTATTAATGTACTAGCATTGTGAACACTCTTAGTACTTTCATCTAAAGTAATATATTATATGTGTATTGGATTTTGTCTTTATAGGGGAAAAAACTTTTAGCTTCTTAAAGGAAAACCCCTTTAATCATGTAAGTATAAAATCAACAATAGAATAAAATCAATCAATCAACAATTTTTTTTTAAGAAGATAAATTAGTCCACTTAAATTGACAACAGAGAGATCTTGAAGAGGAGCACACTCCTAAGTCTCAAGTCAATACCACCAAACCAATCCAAGTGGGTTATTATTTGACAATAGTAACTTTGAGTATAACTTAAATTTTTTATATATTAATGCATTTGAAGATTAAGTGTTTCTTTAATAAATTCCACCTTCTAAAACTTGGTTCCCCAATGTTTAAAACTTGGCTCCGCCCCTGCATTGAAGGGTGATTCAAAGAAGGAGGATTTGGATTTGGGAAATAGGTTTGAAGATTTTGGTTGATTTTTCCATCGTTACTGAATCTGAAAGAAAAAAATTGGGAAATAGGTCTGAAGATTTTGGTTGATTTGGATTATGGAGAATGAGAATTTGTGCTGTTTGAAGTGAAAGTGATGTTTATTGAGTGGAAAAATTGGTTATTGATTGAGTGATGCCATTGAATTTTTAGTTTTTATTTTTTTGATGTAGAAGATGAAGGAAATAAATGAATTTTCAGTCAATGTTAAGATGACACGTGTAGATGAGTTAAAGTTTTTGAATTAAAACTAACGGAAAAGACTAAAACGTGTAATTGAGATAATCATAGGGAATTCAAAAGGATCAAAAATTAATTATGAGATCAAAGTGATACTAAAAAATACTTGTAGTTAACGGACCAAAAGAGCAATTTAGCCAAATTCCTATCATAGCATATCCCTATTCCATGTTATGACGGGTAAAATAAAATGATGTTACTCCATAGCTGCAATACTGCCCTTGCCTTGTGAACATAGTACGAGAATGTTATCATGTTAAAGGAAATAACATTAAGGGAAAATTCCTCCAATATTTGTGACAAATGGAAAGGAGCTTCTCCGTTTAATGTTAATTTTCAAACAATTGATGCTGTAACAAGTATTGAGCAAACATAAAGCATGCCAGCTATGCTGCAAAAGGTTGGCACTTTTACTCACTGCTAACTTATTCATAAAAGAGAAATTCTAATATGGTCACAACACCAAACAAATAGTATTTGGTCGTATACACATAAACAAATATTTTTTTAATGATAAACAGAAAATTGATAAAAAAATAATTAAATATTTTGAAAATAATCTCTTCATGTGAATGTGTCTAAATACTATTTATTTGGTCTTGTGACCATGGAAGAATAGCCCTTCATAAAGTGCTCGACAAAAGATTATTTACTTCGTCGCTTCGCCGCATTCCATCACCTAACATAAAAAATATAGACGTCCATTTTAATAGTCTATGTAAATCTCATTTTTTACACATTCATGTATGAGATATATGAAACTGCTGAGTTGGTGGACCTACATCTTTGTAGAATTTCCAAAAGAAGTATAGAAATTTCTTTTCTTTGTGCTTTACTGCAAGCTTGTAACCCTTTGATCTTTTCTTTTCTTACCAGTTGCAAACCCGTGCTTTGTACGGATTCAATAACATATTCGATAAAAAAATTCTTTGAAAGAAAAGATGTTAAAACGACGGAACATGTGGTTCATCATAAAATATGTATGGGCTGATTAAGAGAGCATATAATCAGTTTATGAGATTAGGAATTGACATAATACTTAGGATGAAAACAATTGGAACCAATAATGTGTGAATTATGATTACATATTATCCAAAATTATAAAAAAGAGTGTTGTTGTTATAGAGTTACCAAAAAAGGATTGATACCCATATTTACATCAAATGAAATCAAGCAAAGAAGTAGCATCGGTGAGTGAAGATAATCTAGTCTAGGATTAGAGTTAAGGTGATATGTTGAAAGTGCGGATCATGAACACCAAATCTTTATTTGGGAACGACTTGAACGTGCATATTTTTAGGTGGCTTCTCTAGATCAAAAATTAACTTATCACCTACCTCTAACATATGTTCTCGGCAAAATTTGAACCATT
>Ga0315913_1008949_pt1 | contig 11794 bp, 5 predicted proteins | sample MpolsnodulesMG_FD_207736 | JGI IMG/M metagenome (GOLD analysis project Ga0315913, IMG submission 207736) | Medicago polymorpha root nodule microbial communities from Los Angeles, California, United States - small nodules | ecosystem: Host-associated > Plants > Roots > Nodule | place: USA... | reverse complement strand
TGTTCGACGGCCAGTGTGAGAGGTGAGAGAGAAAACAAAAGAATTGTGATTGTGATTTACGAGAAGAGGCAAAAGGAAAATAGTGAAAAATTGGTTTTCCCCTCATGTGTTTCTCTCAGCTGATGTGAAATAACAACTTTACTAAAATTGCGAAAATGCCACCGCGTTTTTTTCCCTCATTTCAATTATCCACCGATGTAAATGTTATATGCAATTAGGAATTCCCCTCATGTGCTTATGACAACTGATGTAAAATCTCACAGTGTGTATCTTTCCCTTCATATATTTTTCGTGCTGATGTGAAAACTAAACCCCCCTTGATGTTAAATGTATATTTGTAGTAGTGAAGACACCATAGAATTGCTATGTTTTGGAAGAAAAAAACTAGAATTTTGCGACTCAAATAGAAAACAATACAAATGTCCTTAAAATCATATGCAATTGTTCTAATACTACTCTATTTTGGGTTAAAACTAAATAAAAATAGTGAATAATATGCTAAAAATAATGTAAGATGACATGTCATGAAGAACAAAATCTATGTTTCTAGCACTCACATGCGGCGTGTGTCCCTTCGTGTAGTGTGCGTGTGAGGCAGAGAAAAAGAGATAAATGTTGTTTTTTCTCTATAGGTTTGGAGATAAAAACCCAGTATTTCAACCCAAACCCATATGAAAAGTTGCCTATAAATATAAGAACTCTCATTAACAAATTCGCATTTAGAACATGGCAGTTCAAGAGGAAGGCAAGCGCTAGGAGCATTAACAGAGTAGTCTTTCCTCAACCTCCTTTTTTAGTTACTATGAGTAACTAAACAACTATTGATCAGGGTTCTAAGATGAACTTCTATTTGTTTGTTGAATTTAATTAAATCAAGTCTTTCATTAAGTTATGTTTTGAGATCTATTTAATTTTTGTATGCAAAAGGCTCAATGGTTTCACAAATCCTAGGGAGTGTAACATACCTAAGAGATGAGATTGAACATAGAAATATGTTGCTGAGATGTTTCTGGTCTAATTTCCGAATATAAATTTATAATTTACCCTTAGTAACATAAAGTTAGACCTATCCATTTAATCTATAGGGACAAATAAGGGTATGTGGCAAACTTCTAAAATTAATAGGCTTAGTGGTTCCTTTATATGAGAATTTAGGAATACCAACTTCATTTATGTTTTAATTACCTACGAGAGAGTAAGTCCCCACCTTAATTAACAATCCGACAACATACAAATCTCCATAGGCTTGACGACCAGGTATCATGTATCGCACATATGATCTTAGGGTGATCAGAGAAACAACTTGACATCTAGAGGGATGCTAGATCCCACTGAACTAACAGCTAAATAAAACTATTATCTCATAACTGATAATGGATGATAATTAATCAAACAAGAAAATAGAGGGGATTCAATGAATCCTAATCACCATTAAAATCAGCAATTAAAACCATTAATTTTCTGCAGTAAATTCATATGTTTTATGCAATAAAATAAAACTTACAAACTCCCCCCATTTTATTGCATTTGTTTACTGTTTTAATAAGCTTAGCTAGTTGTCTTGTTGAAATGACAATTCTGGTAAAGACTATTTTACTTACTACTTTATTACTTGAAAACGGTTCCGCGCACTTGCTGGATATAGTCACCAATGATTATGGTGCATCTTTCATTCTTTTGCAAGATGCTAATGATTGATGTTTATATGTTTTGTATGGTTTATATTACGTGTAATTTATATTATTTACTCTACTGGTGTCACTTTCTTGGATAGGACTACTCACTTCATATGTTTCCATTTGGATATTTATTCATTAATGAAAATATGGAAACATTTGAAGAGATTGAATCTTAAACTGCTAAGTTATCTAAATTTCATTCTCACACTCCATAGATATTTTATTTACATTATTATGAGGTAGTCGACGTATGGATCGGCTAGCGTTTAAGTTACTTTAGAGTTGATTTTGTACACTACGATAAAACAATAGTATGTTTTGTCAATCTTTTAATGAAGCATCCCTCTTTTTGCTTATGTTAATTTTAACATGTTTTTTATGTGATAAAATATATACGGAGCAACATGACGACCTTGTATCACGTAGCGCACATATGATCTCAGGGTGATCAGAGGAACAACTTGACATCTGGAGGGATGTTAGATCCTATCGACCTAACTACTTTAAGAAAACCCTTATGTCATAACTGATAATCGATGAGAATTAATCCAACAAAGAAATAGAGAGGATTCAATGAATCATAATGACCGCTAAAATCTGCAATCAAAACATTTAATTTTCCATAATCAACACAACTGCTTTTCACAATCAAATCAAACTTGCAAACTCCTGCTATTTTATATCTTTTATATTTGATCTTTCATTCTTTTGCATGATGTTGATGATTGATGTTTACTCTTCCAGTGTTATTTTCTTGAATATGATTTCTCAGTTCATATGTTTCCACGTGAAGAGGAGATGGAATTTTAGGCGATAGAGTTATCTAAATTTCATTTTCAGACTCCATAAATATTTTATTTACATTATTATGAGGTAGTTGATGTATGGATCGGCTAGCATATAAGTTACTTTAGAGTCAATTTCGTACACTATGATAAAACAATAGTAAGTTTTCTCTATCTTTTAACGAAGCATTCGTCTTTTTGCATACTTTAATTTCACATGTTTATTATGTGATAACTTATTTGTTTGTGAATGTTTCAAATTGAAATATTTTCTTGTATTTTTTTTATTAAATTCTATATTTAATCTCTTTCTCCGTAAAGTCTGTCACATGTTCCCAAATTGTATTTTAATTTTGTAATTAATTTTCCTTTTTCTATCTTGAAAAGGTAAAATAAAAATTATTTCATATAAATGGAATTTTTTTATGTGACCTCCTGACTAATTTTATCAAAGGGCCAAACATGACACTTTCAATATAGTTAAGAGACATTTTACTAAGTTTTGTAACAACTATTTAATTTGTATAAAGAAACAGTGTGCTTTATATATTATAAATTCATCAAATCCATTTTTATTTGTTTCATGCAAAAGGGAAAAATATGGCTAAAGTCACTAAGTTTGTTTATATCGTGATCCACTTTCTTTCACTATTTTTCATTGCAATGAATGATGCTGGTAAGTCATTATTCATTATTTTACAATTTTATTCTTTACTTCTTACCTAACCTTTTATCCCCTTTAATTAGTAACATTTTTATCTTCTCTTTTATCATTACAGCAATTTTCGAATGTGGTGAGGACTCTCATTGTGTAACAAAAATTAAGTGTGTGCTTCCTCGAAAACCGGAATGTAGGGATACCCAATGTACTTGTTATAGGGGTTACAAGGGTTCGTTTAGTTTGCACCACTAAATTTATTGTCCCAACTTACACCACTAAAATAACTCCTTATAGCAACTTACACTAAATGTAGTCATCATGAGATCTACTACGTTACAATAAATATAAAATATATCAATGACTTATATTAAAGTGGTGTAAGTTAAAGCAATATATTTGGTGGTCCAAAATAAACTTTGTCCTAGTTATAATTTAAATAAATATAGTTGATGATAAAATGTTACATGACATGTCATTTACGTAATGATTTGGCATTCAATAATTGAATTTGTTTTGTATTTATTTTTCTTTGATAATTTCAGAGATTTTTTGTGCTCTTTAATGATGGTAATTAAAATAAACATAGCTCACTAAATAATATTATTTAGATTATCTTCGGTCTTCATTTCATAATAATATACTTACAGTTACTTTAGTTAATCGTAGGATACAGTGAAATACTTAAGTTATATACATAATAAATTCTATAATTTAATATTTTCAATATTGATTCAATACAACTAACTATACATATACGATTCATCCCCTAAAAAAAAATACATAAATGATATATATAGACAATGTAACACACAATTTTTTCAAATAGCGAATATGTTTTTTTATTATTTTAAAACAGCTCATAAAGCTTTCACTAAAAGGATTCATGGTCGTCTTTAATATAAAGTTAGAGTAAAAATAATTTTCTTTCAAAAGTGTTATACAAAATGACGATCTGAATCAAATACTATATTTTATTAATCATTTAAAATTCAATCATACACTTTGTAAATAAAAAAACAATATGAACTACGGTATAAGCATTCATTTTCCATTGCAATATCATTTATAACTAATAGCATGTTTAGTTACGCGTCCAAATAACCAATCTCGCGTTTCGATACCGATTTCACCTCAATTTTAATAAGCTACATATTTGAGCTTCACACTAAACACACAGCTACATTCACACCACTATTGTATCATACACCGACTAAGTCATAACATGTGATTCCTAATAAACAAGAACAAATTAAAGAACATAAACCAGTAAAGTAACCGGTAGAACATGCACCTACAAAATTGAGAGAAAGATTAATTAGAATATTCTGTATACTTCAGAACGTTCTATATTGAGATCATAATGATCGCCACACACTCACACTTTAGAAAGAAAACTACAAAAGAATGATAAAACTCTTTATTATTGAATGTGAGAGATATGAGGGATATCATCAATTACACTAACCATAGGACTATACACTAGTTAGCTATTAACTAACTAAGCACTAACCACAATCATTGATGACAGTCCGTCATACTACATTTTTAGAGTACTTTCAATGAAGTTTTCACTCAAATTTTATTAGTTTCATATTTAATTCAGAATTATTTTAAATAAATTGTAGTTTTTGATTTATTGAGTCAAGTAGTGTATCATTACCTAGTATTACTATTGATTATTGGCCACATGACATAATAAGAGAAAAGAAGGAGTTGCATGATAATAGTTTAAGACTTAGCCATGGATCACTAAATACAAATTATAGCATATCATTAATAACAATAGAATGAATAAGAATTGTGTACCTTTAGATTTAGGTTCATGAATGAATTAAGGACCACTGCCAACAAACCCACTTGGGTTGGCCTGGTGGTATTGGCTTGGGACCTAGGAGTGTGCTCCTCCTCGACGTCTCAGGTTCGATTCTCTCCGGTGCCAATTTTGGTGGGTTAATTTAGCTTCTTCAAAAAAAAAAAAAAGGACAACTGCCAACAAGTATGAAAGGGATGAATAACCGTTGTCGCGTCATTCCGTTTAGGACAACTTTTAATTTTTATCAGAAGAATGGAAAAAGTTCAAATAGCATTTTTAAAAGATTAGGGTTCGGAGGTTAGTTACATAAAGGGAAGGTATTAGCACATTTTATGTTCGTAGTACTCTACGAGAACCTCTTGATATTATTTAACTTTTTGTGCTTAAACTTGCTTGTTTTTAAAGGGAAATTAGAGTGGGGATTAAATAAAAGAAAAGGAAGGTTTATTATTTACATTTTTATTGATTTGGAAGGACAAGTCATTTGCCTACGTACCCGTGAGTGATCAAAACCTCGTAGTTCGGGGTAGAAATACCGTTTTATTTGTTTTGTGTTTTTTTATTAGTTTTGAAAAAGTTTTAAAGAAGAAAAGCCAAAGTGGCAAATAAGAATTGGTTTGTGTTTTTTAATATTAAAAGAAAATTACTCAAAATATGATTAAATTGATTGAAATTTGATTAAGAAAATAAAATAAAAATGGGAATCACTTGATTGAACATCAAGGTTTATTATGATTTTTTTTTTGTTTGTGATTTTGGTTATTTGCAATGTTTTTGTTGTTTAGGAATAAATGAAAATTAAAAAAACAGAGCAATAAAAATAAAAACGCGTGGATTTTGGACTGACGTTGGATCACCACTAAATCCTTAATCTAATTCTTTTGCATTTTTGGATATATATAAAGCGGTAAAGAAATAAAAGGACATACACACTCACACTTTTCTCATTTATATTGTTTACATTGAACCTAGATACATTCTAATTGCTGGAAAATAAATGACGATAATTAAAATGCTAAATGATAATGATAAATAGAAATAAAATGAAACGCAAAAAATGCTAAAAAGTAAGAAAATAAAAGAAACTAAGAGAGAGGGACAACCGAAGGGACAAAATGATGAATTTCTAATGACACATTTGAATTAAAAAAAAAACTAGAACTCAGACCCGTGCTCCGCACAGTTCATATCGAGGCTTTAAAAATTAACAAAAATATGTAAACTTGTAATAGACCACTCAACACTAAGAAAAAAGTTTAGAATTAAAGATAGAGTATTACATAAGTCATACAAAGAGATGGACTAGAACATATTTAATTCAAACAAAAGACACAATTTAGGATATATTACGAAAAACTTCTCTATAGACCACATTAGACGTTACATCCGTCTCTTCACCATCATCGTTGGTTACCAATATCTTCAAACCATCTCTTGAAGTCCCCCTTGACAATGCCACATACAATTGACCATGAGAAAAGACAGGCGACGGTAAATATACTCCCACATGCTTTAGAGATTGGCCTTGACTTTTGTTGATAGTCATTGCAAAAGAAACAGCTATCGGAAATTGCCTTCTTTGAAACTTGAAAGGAATTCGGATATCAGACGGGATTAAAGATAATCTTGTAATAAACACTTTGTCACCTATATTACTGTCGGATATCACTTGTCCTTCAAGCACAAATCTACCCATCCTTATAATAATCAACCTCGTTCCGTTGCACAATCCCAAACTCTGATCTATATTTCTTAATAACATGACTGGAACTCCTACTTTCAGACGCAACTTATGATTTGGAAGTCCCGAAGCAACAATTGTGTTGAGAAATTCAGGCGTATGAACATCGTCCACAACATTGGTACCTGTTTTACTTGTTACCGGGGTATCATAACTCAAATATATTCTTTCTTCTCCTGGCAACAAATCCAATACATACTCATTTACTTTTTCAACAATCAGATTTTTTGGAGCCAATATAGCTCTATTTTGGAAGTAGTCCATATTATGCATATCTCCTAATAGATTAGGATAAGTGCTATTAACAATGGAAGCAATAGGATCACCTGAAGTTGTAATCAGCAAGTCAAGTGGAATAGTAATTGTGATATCTACCTCGTTGCATTCTCCAACCGTACATCACCGATACTTAATATCCAATCCGAAAAAAGCTTTCTTTCTTCAATTTCTGATTCAGATGCACCATGGAGAATCCTCATATTTTTAGTTAGAGTAAGTACCTCACAAAACCTCCAAAGATGTGAAGAATTAATTGTCGCATGCACAACTTCTGGTCTAGGGCCTTTGGGTATTACAGGCAAAATCTGTCTAAAGAGTAAGAAAATAAAATGAAACGCAAAAAATGCTAAAAAGTAAGAAAATAAAAGAAACTAAGAGAGAGGGACAACCGAAGAAACAAATTGATGAATTTCTAATAACACATTTGAATTAAAAAAAAAAGTGTCATTAAAGAATGGTCCAAGCATTTTAAAATGATATAACAAACTTCCACTAACTCAAATTATCATAGACTTAATCAAATCATTGAGTTACAATACTCATACACATATATAGGGAGCATATCCCTTGACTAATATCTTTTGTGAGAAAGGAGAACTTTGCATATCAGTCATTAGATTTAATTAACTTCTAAGATTTGATGATTATTTGTTTAAAACCTCTCGTGGCGTGTACTCACCCAAAAATAATTGATGCTCAGTTTATTGGTTCTCTCCAACATTCCAAATCTTTACTGGATTAGGTTTTACACTCTCTTTGGTTCTTGTTACCGCCATCTCCATTCTCCAACCTATAAGGAGCGCTTGACTTCATGTGGCTTACCCACTTCATTGCATTCCAATCTTTATAATATTGTTTTTTTTTTTTTTTTAATCGTTTCTGAATATGATTTTGCCATTTATTCTCTATCCAGAAGATAATATATTGCTAGAAATTTCTTAATCTTGTCTATCATCACGACATTGATAATCGTTGCAATTATCATGGATATGATTTACAATTGTTTTGTAAATGAAATTTTTAATTATAAGTAAATGAAATTATTAATTATAAATAAGTAATTTTTAATGATGAAAAGTATTTTATGCTATTGTTGAAAGAAAAGAAAAAACCTCAAATTATGATGGAGAAATAGAGAGAGTATACATGAAGAGGCATGGCGGTTAGTTAGTGCTGTCAATAAGGAGTCCATCTTTGCTCCATTTACCCCATTTACCTTCGTGATTGTGTGACACGTGTTAAAAGAATATCCAATGGTTGAAATTAAAAAGGGAAAGATAGGTTATAAAACAAAATCTCTATCCTTACCGTTCACTTTCTCCTTGGCGTACCCTTCCCCTCACCACCTGCAACCAACCACTTGTCGCCGCCCACCGCTAACCACTCCATTGTCGCCATCTCTTCGTATCTCTGTTGTTATTATCAGATACGCTCCCTAGTATATATTTTTTTTGAAGGATATTATGATCTATATTTTCCTTAAAAAAAATCTATATTTATTTTCTTTTTATCAAAAAAATCTGTATTTATTTGCACACTTATACTTTTTTGTATATTTTATCTATTTATCATGTTTATATATTTTTGAAAAATATAGAACACAAAAATGTTAGAGCTCATTAAATAATAATTGTTTTCTCTTGAACTTTGCAACTTAGATATTTTAATATTATGTAAAATAAATTCAAAATGACAAAATAAGTTTTGTAGAAAAATGTTACAAATGACAAAATAAAATGATCACTTAAATAATATATTTAGCCAAAAAATAATTATATTTCTTAAAATATTAAGAACAGTGGAATAAAGGTTAATGAAAGATTGTAAGTTACAAACTAAAATAATTATATTAATAAACTTATTAATTACATTTTTATTAATTACTAATGTCTTATTATATTTTTATAAAAACTTTGTCACACCAACCTTTTTGAACTACTATTTTTCATATTCCCTAGCTATGATAATTTACTCACTCATTGTATTAATGAAATTTTTTAATGAATAAATTAGTTAATTAGTTACAAACTTACAATTGTTTAGCAAGTTTCTATTTTCATATTATAACTCTTAGATTGACCAAGTATTCTAGCCCTACTTTTTTTTTATTGATATAATGTTCATTAGTCTACTTTTCTAATTTTCTTATTTCCTTTTGTTACTTGATTTTGATATGATAATATTTTCTTATGAATTTGGAGAAGAGAATAAAAAAAAATTGAAGGAAGGAGAAGAGGATAAATGAGACTTCTATTTATGAATTAAGTATAATATATTAAAAAAAAAATGAAAACTACAATATATTTAAGTAGTCTAAACTTAGAGTCTTTATGTAAATATCAATAATATAGAACATGAAGTAAAAGTTCATTTCTTTTCAATTCAAATATTTTCAATTGAATATGGAAGATTGTATCTTACATAAAAATAGTATTTTAGTTTGTTTATAAAGGAGAAGACTACAAGTGTCTACCATTTTTTCGTATAAAAATAATAACAAAAATGTTATAATTATATAATTAAGACATGGATAGAGAGATGGCTAAAGGATATGATCCAAGTTATACATTTATAGTATTTTCTTGTGAAAAACACTAAATGAATTTATACAATAAAAATTTAAATTTATTGCACTTAAAGTTAAAACAATTCATTGAAAAAAAGGATTCCATAAAAATAAATTTAAACCACTAACTACAATTGACTTAATTAAATTGAAAAATTTATATATGAAGGTGGTTAAAGGAAAAATAGGGTCTCATTTGCACGTATTATAGTCCCAACTAATGAAGAGATTGTGCTAAAATCATATTCCAAATTCTTTTTTTAAATTCAACATTTTTATTTTAATAAAAAATTTGTTTTGTATTTAGCACCAAAATTCTAAATATAATATGCATCAAATTAAATTTTAAGTAAATAAATTATTTGTAAAAGGGAGGAGGAGAAGATGAATAATTATTTTTTTTTAACTAAAAACTATGTGGTCATGAAGTGTTTGAATGGTACATATGAAAATGAATCATTTTATTAATTTATTTATTTATTAAAATTGACTTATTTCTTTCTATTTTCTTTAAATAAAATAATTTCATTGACTCAAGTTCGAATAGAAATTTGATAATATCTAATTATAATTCATAATTTTTTTCTTTCTAAAATCCACAAATTTATTAAAATAAAGGTAAACAAAAATAGGATATATAAACTAAACCAAGAAAATATATTAATTTTTTTTTATTAATTTCTATTGATTTCTTATAGAGGTGAATGACACACTGTTTATGCAAAAGTAATTTTTATCTACTCTATACTCTATATTCATTGGATGAGAGAATAATAAGTTTAAAAAAAAAATTAATAGCAATTTCCTTTTTATTGGAATGTCCGCGGTTTCGGTAACGCAGACACTAAAATTGCTTTCAAAAATTTCCATCTGTCTCACAAACCTACAATTATGTTTTTGGCGGAGCCAATGATTCCCTTTGCAAATGTTCCTGCTTGGTATTGGCATAGTATCGATGTTACGAAATTTTGCACAAATAATAGAGACGACTTATTGCCTAATCTTTGGGCATTGTGGGGAGATGGCACATCTCCTATTATTATTTTTATGTCATCACAATGTATTGCTTTAGAATTTACTTGGCAGCAAGCAACTGTTTATGTGGCGACAGTCTATGCTAGTAATTCATATATCTCCCAAAGACAACTATGGGCAGATCTCACTCATCTTCAGGGATGCTTCCCAGGTCCTTGGCTTTTTATTGGTGATTTCAATGTAGTTATGGGGGCTCATGAGAAACGGGGCCGTCGCCCCCCCTTAGCTAGTGCTTGTCTGGACTTTGTTCATTGGACAAATGCAAATCTTTTAACTCACCTCCCTACCACCGGCCCTCTATTCACTTGGCACAATGGTCGATTTGGGTTAGAAAATGTGGCACTACGTCTCGACAGATCAATTTGTAACGATGGCTGGATTTCTCTCTGGGACCGAACAAGTTGTTGCGCTTTAGCTCGACACCAATCCGATCACCACCCTCTCCTACTGTCAGCGGACGTAGCTTTGGTTAAACACGCTGTACCTTTCAAGTTCTTTAAGACCTGGACCACCCATGAAGACTGTCGAGAGCTGGTTAGTAGTAACTGGTCTAACCCAATCAGAGGCAGTGGTATGTTGAGGTTGCAACTGAAGCTCAAGAGTTTGAAGCAAGTTTTCAAGGTTTGGAACCGCACCGTGTTTGGGGATGTGGATAGACAGGTTCGATTGGCGATAGATGAGGTGAACCGTATTCAGATTTTAATTGACACTGCAGGCTTTACGGATGATCTTTATGCACAGGATTTGAATGCTCAATTAATTCTTACGAGGGCGTTACATTACCAGGATTTGTTATGGAAGGAGAAGGCTAGAGATCAATCTTTTATAAATGGGGACCGAAATACGGCACACTTCCATAAATTAGCAAAGTTCCGGGCAGCAACCAAGCCGATTACTCTTCTATATGACGGTCACACAGCAATTACCGAGCAAACTGACATTGAGCAACACGTACTGCATTATTTTCAGAACATTTTCAATGTTGACAACAACTGTATTACTAGCAACTTGGTGTCTCGCACCATTCCGTCTGTAGTCTCGGAGGAAGACAATAATGCTTTGTTGCGCCTCGCTCTGCGGGATGAAATTAAATCCGCGGTTTTTGATCTGAATGGAGATGGGGCCCCGATGGCTTTGGAGGACATTTTTTTCAAACTTTTTGGGACATTGTGGCGCCCGATGTTATTCAGTCTGTACAGGATTTTTTTATCACTGGTGTTTTAGCTCCTAACTTG
>Ga0315913_1008946_pt1 | contig 11796 bp, 9 predicted proteins | sample MpolsnodulesMG_FD_207736 | JGI IMG/M metagenome (GOLD analysis project Ga0315913, IMG submission 207736) | Medicago polymorpha root nodule microbial communities from Los Angeles, California, United States - small nodules | ecosystem: Host-associated > Plants > Roots > Nodule | place: USA... | reverse complement strand
AGAGAGAAGAGAGAAGGAAGAAGGGATAAGAAAGAGATAGTAAACTTTTAAAGAAAAACAATCCTAAGAAATCTTATGTCTTCGTGAAAGACTTTTTCTTGTTAAAATTTCACTAGAAAATCCCACAAAATCCATCAAAATCTAATTTATTAAACAATCTTTTAAAATTTGAATGATTTTGAATACCATGAGACTTTTTTTAAATGATGAAAAGTCTTGATTGAATACCTCAAGACTATCTTAAAATGACAAAGAATCTTGATTGAATACCACAAGACTTTTTTTAAATTGCAAAGAGTCTTAATTGAATACCACAAGACTTTTTCATAATTAAAAAGTCTTTTAAAATCTCTTAGAATTTTAATCCAATACACCCCCTAAACTTCACAAATTGATAAAAAAAAAAGAAAGTAACTGGCTATTAAGTTTGGCTGGCCCAAACTTGAGATACCATATCATTAAATATATTAATTAAAAATTAACCCCAAAAAATGACCAGTAATTCTTAGAAAACATGACCAGTAATTCATGAAACCATAGTAATTCTTGATATCTTAGAGCGTTTTCAAATAGGTCGTTGAGACTATAAACATTGGAAAAAAGTTTTTAACTATATTAAACTGTCAAGTCAATCCTTGTATTTAAGCACTACTAATTATTAATTTGATTATTATATTTAACGTGGTTTTCTCGTATGAAAACATGAAAATTGTCTTCATGAAACCAGACATTTTAAATACACATATACTATTTTCTTTCTAGGTTATTTTCGAAATATTGTGGGTAATTCATCTACCGAGCAATTGGCCTCATGAGCAAATTTGCAAATACTACAAGTTAGCTTGCTCTAAACTATTTGCATTAAGGATTTGGATTTGTTGCACTTAACACATCTCTATAGTCAAGTAGTCATGAAATGATGTTCGTCCAATTTTGATCGGACGGTTTAGATTTAATCTCGATACATTGGAAATCATAAAATAAAAAAGAAAAGAAATTCTAAAATAATTATCGTAAGTTAGGCAGGGGTGTGCTTGCCTCATGCAAGTATACTTCAGCCTCACTCTTTGAAGCCATGGTTCTGGTTCTGGATGTTTCGTGTATGTGCGACACCTTTTGTTTGTCTACTGTTTAATTTATCCGCGAAAATTATCGTGAAAAAATGTACAAACAGTGAAATAATCTCAAAAACCCACCAAACTCAATAAGGAAAGAAATAGACTCCCCTATGGCCCATTCAATAATATTCTTATTCGTACCTATAAATGCGCGATGACATGGCATTTACAATTTATTACGAATAAAAATGACATCATCACTGGGCGGCGCAGCGGCGTCGCTAAAGGCGGTGCTTGATCGCGTCCACCACGCCGCCGAGAGATCAAGCCGAGATGTGAAAGAAATCCGGGTGGTGGCGGCGAGTAAGACGAAGTCAGTTTCTATGCTCCGGCAGGTGTATGACGCCGGACATCGTTGCTTCGGTGAGAATTACGTTCAGGAAATAATTGAGAAAGCTCCTCAGCTTCCCGAAGATATTGAGTGGCATTTTATTGGGAATTTGCAGAGTAATAAAGTTAAACCTCTTCTTGGTATGTGAAGTTATTTTGATTCTGTTATGTTAATTTGATAATGATATGTTTAATTTTCATGCTAGAAGTGAATTTGATGTGTAACTAGTGTTAAATTTCACTAATTAGGCTCATAAAGGTACATTTTTTAACTTGTAAATTTCGCTATGATAAGTGATGACATATTTTGGCTATATATAATCTCAAAATTGTTCAATTGTATGTTTGGCTTGCATATGGAAGTGTCTAATATGTTTTGTTTCTTATTTGATATTTTTGCAGCTGGTGTTCCCAACCTTGCTTATGTAGAGAGTGTAGACGATGAAAAGGTACATATTTTTGTTTCTTAATACTTTGTTAGGGAATAGAAGATAGATATATTTTTCAAGTGTGTTCAAGCTAATGAGTACAAATAAAAATGTAAATTTTACATAAAGTTTACATGGGGGAATGGAATATGTTGAAACATGGTGATGAATTTTTCATCGTATCATTTCGTGATTTCTCTTGGAAAGTTAAATTGTTTATACATTTGATTTGATGATGAAAGTGGTCTATATATAGTATATCTTGTTTTTTGACAATAAATTTACAGAAGGGACATACATTAGATGTGTGCCACACTGACTACTGACTTGAGTTAACTACAGCACTGTCATTAGTTTTCTTTTTCTTATGAATTTTGTTCTAAGAAAAATAATTTTATTCAAAATGTTTTAGAAAATAGACCACCCAAAATGTTCTATGAAATAATGCAATTTGGTTTTGTGCAGTCATGATCTTAGCTTCTTTTTTTTTTTATATTGCATTGCAAATGATGAATTTTCATTTCTGATTTTAGTTCTTTTTTTCTTTGCTAACAGATAGCAAACCTTCTTGATCGCGCCATAGCCAAAATTGACAGGAAACCATTGAAAGTTTTTGTTGAAGTGAATACAAGCGGAGAAACATGTAAGTTACACCAGATAGATTTGTCAGCCAATTTAGTATCTACCATCTCTTAATAAAGATGACTTGGTTTTGTTGGAAGATTATTAACCCAAAACATTTAACATGGCTTCTAGTAGACTGATATGAAAATAAGACCACCGTAAGAAGAAGAAATAGTCCCCAATTCTTTTATAGAAATTTTGTTCATCAAATCACTGATTCCAGCATCATAGGTAGTGTGAATATGTAACCAATATTATTGCAATGAGCTGCTTGATTTAAGAGCTTGTAGGTATAGAAAATGTGCTCTATATAATTGTTATATTTTTTTGCTGTCTTGTGATAAAATGTTCTTGCAAGTGTTTTCAGTTTGTTTGTGATCTCAAGAATGACAATCAACTGATATTTCTTGCAGCTAAATTTGGCGTTGAACCAGCACTGTGTCTAGACCTTGTAAAACATATTGTTACAAATTGCCCAAACCTTGAATTTTGTGGCCTAATGACAATTGGCATGCTGGATTATTCATCTACCCCAGAAAATTTTAAGGTGACGACTATGAATTTTGACCTCGTTCTTTGGTATATTCGGTATTTAGTATCTAGTCTTGGTAATTCTCCAAACTAAATATTACTTTGTACTTTCTAGACATTATCCAAATGTAGAAGTGAAGTTTGTGCGGCACTTGGAACATCAGAAGCACAATGTGAGCTGTCAATGGGAATGACTGCAGACTTTGAGCAAGCTGTAAGGAATCGTTTTCTTGAAAAATACATGGATTACACAATGCCGTTACATTTCTTTAACTAGAGAACACTCTAATTTTGTAGATTGAGATGGGAAGCACAACTGTTAGGATTGGAACCGCAATATTTGGGGCCAGAGAGTATCCACTGAAAGAAGAGAAGTAGCTGCTTTCATTTTGCAGTCTTATTTAGGTGATATTGTGGTGCTTATAGATTCATATCTCAAAGTCGTAGAGCACCCTAAACAAATTATTTTAGCTGGAAATAAATATGCTCTTGAGCATGATGTGTTTTCAGAATAATCTTCAAGGCTGAACATTATATGTATTGCTGTTTGTAAAATGTAAAAAACAATCTTTTTTACTGAACCAGAACAAAGATAGTCTATTTTTGACAAAAGAATTATGATAATCTTGAAAAGTCACGGCTTTGTATACTCATTATGGCAAAGTTTGTTATCACCTTTTGCACCCCAGATTTGGAATGTTCATGCTCTTAGGACAAAGGTTATTTTTGAATAAACTGTTGTGATAGGAACTGAATTTAAACGAAAAAACTGAAATAAATTCTTATTGAATGAATGTCCCTCTAAATTTATTACTCGAGTTGTTCATAAGAATCTGGATTATCCCACAGGAACCCCCAAACTATCTAAATACAAATACTCGCCTGTCAAACCATCTTCGTCATGACTAATTAGACATCTAGTGAGTTCGGTTCGCTGCAGACTGCAGTAACAAAAGCAGCATTGACGGCATCCGAGACCGTCCTGACAGTGCAAATATAAAAGTTAGAATTTTCATTTTAAAAAAAATCATATAATGTTCGGTTAAGATCAGGCATATATAACATCAATTAATTTAAGCTAATATACCCCACAAACTGAACCAAATATGTCAATTAAGATCAGCTTGGACAACAACGAATTAAACGCAGGCAGAAGCGAAGACTTTGTGTGAATGTCAGCAACTTGGTTGGCAGGGGATGCTGAGATTAATTGGATGACACCAGTCTGAACTTTTTCTCAAACTAAGTAGCAATCAATTTCTATGTGCTCCGTCCTCTCATGAAATGTTGGATTTTCGGTAATGGAAATGGCTAACTTGCTGTCACAATATAACGAAACTGGACCAACAAGCATGCGTTTCAGAACGTGTAAGATGTAGATAAGCCATTGAATCTCTCAAGTAGTAAAAGCCAATTCCCGATATTGAGCCTCAAAACTGGAGCAAAAGACTGTTGGTTGCTTCTTAGAATTTCAAGATGTCAATGAAGGACCAAGAAATATTGAATACTCTGTAACTGATCTTCTAGAGTTAGAGCAGGAAGCCCAATCTGCATCACTAAATGAAGACAACTTTATATTAGAAGATGCAAAGAAGAATAGACCCTTCCCAAGAGAGCCTTTAATGTAATGCAGAAAAAAAGTGCAACTGCATAATCTGCCTCATTTGGATCTAAAACAATCTGGCTTTATCTTTTGACCGCAAAAGCAAGATCAGGCAAGTGTTTGTAAGATAAATCACATCACCTATGAGTCTGCGATAAGCTGCTGGGTCAGATTATGCAGGGCTTCCAGTAGCTGAATGTTTGAGGTTAGGAGCCACCAGTGAGGAAGCCGGTTTGCATGCTAGGATGCCTGAATCATCTAAGATCTCTCATGCATATCTTCTTTAGCAAAAAGAAATACCCTTAATGGACCTTGCATCCTCAAGACCCAAGAAGAATTGAAGTTAGCCAAGATCTTTGATTTGAAACTGATTGTCAAGCATAGATTTAACAGAATTAATCTCGTCAAGATCATTCCATGCAAGAACAATGTGATCTGCATATACAAAGTAGTATGGTGATTCTTGAACCAGGATGTTTAACAAAGAGGGAATAACCAGACTTTGATGGCAAGTAGCCAATCTTCGAAAGAGCTGAAGTAAGCTTGAAATTCTATTGTCGACTGGCCTGCCAAGTCCATAAAGAGACTTCAGTAATTTGCAAACTTTGTAAGGTTATGAAGTTTTAAACCCAGGAAGTATGGTCATGTACACTTGGTACTTGCTGAGTGTAAACTATATTGCATGGTAATCTCGAAGGTATTTAGGGGAGTGTTTGACCTCTCAAGTTTCACAATTATGTGATTTTGGCCTCCCAAGTTTAAAATGAGCACTTTTGACCTCTCAACTTTACTGCCATTCACATTTACTCGTCTCCTATGCACATTTTGACCAATTTTAACAAACAAACTTGTTAATTTTAATAACTTGACATCTTCATGTGTATGCCAAGTTGCTAACTTGGAAATTTACTTGACGACTTCAATCTACTAAGGTTCCACCACCAAGATACGACATTAATTTTCTCAAAGATCTCCTCCACACTCTTGACATCATTATTGAATATCCTCTGTTCCTAGACCTCCAAAGCTCCTAAGTTGTCGAACACCGAACTAATAAATAGCCCCTACGGATTTTCTTATTCCGAGGCTCTCCATTTAAACACAACAATTGCAAAAACAAATTAGGAGAAGTGATTAGTGATTTTATTAATACATAGCCAACACCAAACCTTGGACCACACCTTAAAAGCCACATCGCAATGCAAAAAAAGATGTAACGATGCAGCACAAAACACAATTTGAAGAGCTATCGCGTGAGCACAAACACACAGTTTGAAGAACTATCAGGATCAAGCACATTTCGCTTAGCAAGATTAACTTCAGAAGGAATACGATCAAGGAGTAGTTTCCAAGAAAAAGCCAACGCTTTCGGTGGTGCCAGACTTTTCCACAAGCATCCAACACTTGTTCCTCTCTACTTTTCCCAAACTAGATTCTAATAAACCAAGCCTTCTAATACAGAAAAATTTGAATTAAACCTTCCTTTTATTAAGTAGATTGTCACTAGATTGAGTTGTTGTAACTGAATTCTCTTATGGCCATTATCATCATATTGATTCGTTACCAGGAAACAATTCTTTTAGTAGTAATTATACATTAATTTAGTTACAAAACTTGAAAATTTATATGATATGGTATCACGCCAGAAATATATATGATATGGAAGGAATGATGAAAATTATATTATGTAATGTGTGTAAAACAGAAAATATATTTATGTATATATAGTACATAAATATTTGTCTCAATAACAAGAGAATAAATGACTAATAATGATGCCACTAACTCTCTATTTACACTTTCACATAACTATTTTACTCCTAATAAATTTGAACTATCATGTTCTGAAAGAAAAGAAACTGTAGCATCTATGTCATGGAAAAATGAGTCTGGTCGATTGAAGCAACATTCAAGCCAGTGATGAGCATCTAATGAAAGCTTCTAATTCTTGAACAGCTTGATCAACAGCATAGACTATTATCTTCTTTATCTGTTCCATTAAAACATACCAATTAACTTCCATAAACAAGCACATTAAAGTTTGAAACTCACATCAAAAGAAAGAAAGACAAAAAGGAATATGTTATAATATTCAAATCACCCCAAGTTTGTCTTCTCTTGCCTTGTGATTCTTTGGGAGGCGTCGAAACTCTTCGGTTAAAAGCATGCAGATATGCACATTTTCTGGTGAAACAAAGTCGGCAGCAACTTTTGTGCATGACTGCAAGATTATACAAATGATTACTGTTATTAATTATAGATACAATCAATTAAGAACCAAATACTTATTTTAAGTTCAAATCTAGTATATGATAAGAGATGTTTGACCTTGAGATTTCTGACTTGGTGTGGACATCCAGCAGGAATAAATACTGCTTCACCAAGTTTCTGCTCAAATGTCCAAGGTTCTAAACCTGTAATTGATTAAGATTCATGTAAATAACAATAACTAATTGCATGATGCATTGAAGTAGAAAGTTTAAAATTCTATATACTAACCAAACTCTTCCTTTAGCTTCTTCTTATGCTCAATAGTCAAATAAAAACATTGATCATGAATTGGATGGACAACCTAATTAACCAAAAAAGAAGTTAGTGGAACTAAAACAACCAAAAATAAAGATAAGTAGAATGTAGATTAAATGTGATAATATAGTACCTGTTCAACTGGAGAACAAAAAGTATGCCTAAATTCTTTGGAGTGTTTTCTAAGATATGCTTCTAACTTTGCAGTATCTTCTCTCCTGAATATGTCCCAAAGAGCTCCACCGGTTTCTGTTTCTTTCGAGAAAGCTTGCACTTCATTTTGAAACAACTTTCCATTAATCTCAAAAGGGTCTATATTATCTCGAGCACGGCCCTCTTTCTGATCTTGAGCCTTATGTGCTGTTTTTAATTTTCTAATAACAGAATGTTGTTCATCAGTTAATTTCACCTCAGCGGTATGAGTCAAAATATTCACCTGTCAAATTTATTGAACAAAAGGTTTAGAAACAATAAAGTAAATGTGGTACCATTTTATACTGAAAATTACATAACAACTTATAATATAATGTAGCATACCGCATCTGCCATATCACAATGTAGTTTTGTGATAGAATCTCCTCTTCCAAGTTCTTCTTTGATTCCATAAGCAATATAAGTTTTTGGACCCAAATCAGGCTTTATGACATGTGGTGGCAACTTTGCAGCAAGGTTGAGGATTCCTGCTCGAGGATCGGTATACTCTTGAAATGGCAAGCAACGGATAAACTCGTCACAATGGCGCGGTAAAAGATCTTCAAACTTGTCAGAAGGTGGCCAGTCTTTTAGCTTGAGCATCTCCGGCCAAAGATTTTTATATGTTCTTCCCTCCTTGTAACCTTTGAAGAATTTGCGAGTGTTAATTTCTACCTGCAATGGTTGAAAAAGATGAATATTGGCCAAAATATATGCATATAAAGTTAAAATACTATAATATTAAGAATGAATTAGCTTTTGAAGCTACATGGTATTCTAAAGCACAAGAGAAAAACACTTTTAAAGCATAGGGAACTTTTTCCACCCGAAACATGACTTTAAATGTACGTTTCTGAAGGACTAAAAAACGTAAATTTTGTGTCGTCTGAAAGTACACTTTTAAAAATACGTTTTTTTAGAAAGTGAGTCGGAAAAAGTTCCTCCAATTTGCTGTAGGCCTCATATTAATATGCCTTAGACTTACACAATTCAAAATCAACAATATATAAAAAGAAGTTTACTAGTATCAAATCACCAAATGAGCCAAAAGAATTCAAACCTCGCAACTAGCCAAGCAATCTATGGCTTTTACTTCTGACTTAGAATTTGCGCTGACACCTGAAGCCAAATTTCCACACAATGCTCTCCAAGTAACCATAGGCTCCCAACTCAAACCTGTCCCTTGTTTAAGAACATCACGAACTATAATCGGTTCACCATTCCTCCAATGCTTTCGAAATTCAAATAGCCCTTCTTTTATAAGGTCACTTGAGAATGGACGGTAGACATTATTCTCATTCTTGCAACTTGACACTACTTCTTTCTGAATATTCATTTTCTCTTCAATATTGCAAAAATACTTCATGATATACTGAGCTTTGGCTATCAAATCAGATATTCTCCCATTTGGAAGCATGCGTTTCAGCTCCATAACACAACCACAACCACAGCCAACAAGTTCTTTTGGAGCACATTCAACACTTCCATCACTATTAGCATTCCATTTGGTGAATGTCTCAACGTGGCCCTCTGAATTATTAGTATCAAAATTTGTTGGTAGAGGATCACCACCTGCATGTAATCATAACCTCTATTTTTGTATTGAAACTTCATTTCAGAGCGTGGTTTAATGCTTCCATTGCGTATTTCTTTGCAACAACTTAGGCAGATTTCAAAGGAACACTTCGGACAGCTTCTATGAAGGTCAATAATTGAAGTAGCACAATGGTTACTGCTCAAAAAAAAAAAGACGATAAGCAAAGTATAGTATGAATTATGAATCACTCATAACACGGACATCATACACGACATTGACATTGACACGTTAATGCCAATAACAATTTGAAAAAATAGAATAGTTAACACAGAGTAAAGAAAACATACCAATAGATGCGCTCATCATCATAACATAGAGTTTGTGGTATTTCAATGTCAGAACATGATTTTCCTGCTATCAAGTTTATTGTTAGTTATATGTTCAAAGTTAAATATTTATGAATAAAAACAAACAAAAGATAAAGTCTAATACTACCTTGTATTTTAGCTTCAATCTCTTGTTCTTGACTTTGTTCCTCAAAAATTTGTTGAACAAAAGGAAGTAATAACTTAATTATATATTGGTGGTGATTAGCTCGTTCACAATCTGTGATGTTCCTATTAGATGTCTGAATGTAAAAATATAATAAAATTAGATGGCTAAGTTGGAAAATTATACTTACAATTCTAATTAAATCTTCTACTTCATAAGAGAAACTAATCTATGGGACATTATTGTAAACAAAACCTTGATAATTCCTCTTGAACATAAGCAAACATTGCAATTGCAATTCATACAACAAAAGGGGCACCTCTCTGCAATATCTTCTATTGACATATTAGGGTACCTATGTGCAAAAATGAAAAATAGTTAGATTTTGCAAAAGTTGATTCATGAACTAAATGTTGCAAAAGTTGATTCATGAACTAAATGAACAAACCTTTAAATGTTTGTAAATTATGATGTAATCAAAAACGTACCATTGTTTGATGCACCTTAAACAGTACAATTTCTGACATTTTGTACAAGGTACAAATTCTAGCCTATCCTTTTTCATACATTGATGACATGCTTTGGCATTTTGTTCTTTGACCTGTTAATTAACACAAGTTGCATTTATTAAACTATGATATATAAATTACAATGCTTAAACTACCAAAACAGTTGTCATAAAAAGGGTACTAACCATTATGCTATTCAATTTTATAGCTTTGCTTCTTGACTTTGCCTTTGAAACAAATATAACTTCTTTATCTTCTTCAAAATTGTTATTCAAGATACTCTCATGATATTTTCTTTTAATGTTTTTTGAGGTGGTAAGATACTTCTTTGATTTTGCAACATCAAGTGTACAACATTCTTCAACCCTTCTCTTTGTGTTCCTTAGAAACTCCATCTTATACTCGCTTTGTTGTTGGTTTGATTTTCCATGTCTTACAAATATAAACTTCATGTTTTTGGGATCACATAAAAGTTCCGCTATTGCTGTAGAAAGAACATGAAAATAAATTAATATTGCAAATTCAACATAATACTACCATCAAAGTTTCTTTAATAATACAATCATGTTCATGGCATAAAAAGTGAGCATCAACACATAAACTACTTACCTAGCCAAGCCATTTTCTTCAATAAAAAATACAAGCAACAAAAGTTCCATTCAAATCTCAAAACCAGAAAGAGTGCAACCCAAGAAATGAAAAACAACCTAAATCCCGAACACAAGGAAAGCCTGCAACCGAAAAACACACTAAAAAAAACACCAGAGTTAAATATGTTTTTGGTTCCTATAAAATTAAGACCTTTTAAGTTTAGTCCTTACTTAATTTTTATAGTTCTTTTAGTCCCTAAATTTTTTTTTTGCAATCAGTATTAGTCCCTCCTCAATTCAAATTTGTTTAATTTATACTTAAACTCTTGAGTTTTTAACAATTTTTTGCAGGCGTGTTAAGAACATTACTAAAAGTTCTTCTGCAAAAAATTATCGCAAAATTTGATTTCTACGTCCAGATTTTGTTAATTTTATCTTTAACTTTTCTCGTTTTAAAAAATTCAAATTTAATTCGTTTCATGTTAAAAAATTCTAAATTTTAGTAAATGAAACTTTCATAGTGTTCTAAATTTCTCTCAAAAAAATCGTTCAAAAATTTAAGTGTTTAAGGATAATTAAACAAAGTTTGTTGTAACAAGGACTAATATTAGAAGTAATTTTTTTTGTAGGGACTAAAAAACCTATTAAAATTAAGTAAAGACTAAACTTAGAAGTTATCAATTTTATAGGGATCAAAAACGTATTTAACCCAAAACACTAAAAACATGCTCCATAAACACTACATGCTACCGCAAAAAACCGAACCGAAAAGCAACCCCGCATAACAGAAACAAACAGACCAACCCTAAGCTCCATAAAACAGGAATCAACCATGCATATGATTCAGTGTTGGTACATACTATTGTAGTCTGAAGATATACAAGGATCACATCAATATAATAATATCATGTAATATAATGTTTACATATTAGAGAAACTACCAGGAGAATCTGCATCTTGATTGATTGATGAATGAATATATATACATGTATGTTGCAAGGGGCCAAAATATATTCTTAATTTTAATTACAATATAAGATGCATGTTTTATCCAAATTCATCATGCCAGAACAGTAGTAGCTAATAGCTAATATATTTCTCGCATGAAATAGAGCATAGGTTTAATAAAAGATATTCCTGCATCAAGAAAAGGATGAAGAAAGAAAAAACTCAAGTGAAGTCAATTACCTGTTATCTTGAACAAAGAAACCCTCGTCGCTTTTCAACAATCGTTGTTTAAATTCTAGGTTACGTATGGTTATGTATTGTTTTTTCGTTATTTATCTAATATATTAAGATTTATTCTTCAAATTGTT
>Ga0315913_1008941_pt1 | contig 11799 bp, 5 predicted proteins | sample MpolsnodulesMG_FD_207736 | JGI IMG/M metagenome (GOLD analysis project Ga0315913, IMG submission 207736) | Medicago polymorpha root nodule microbial communities from Los Angeles, California, United States - small nodules | ecosystem: Host-associated > Plants > Roots > Nodule | place: USA... | reverse complement strand
CTAACTCCGAACATGAACTGATCACACTCACAAAAGTAATCCTATCTGGTCTATATCCTGCCATTTTCATCATACAGTAATGATCCAGAACCCCCTCAAAGCACCTATTTTGAGCTTTTCCAGCCATGAGTGTATTCCAAGCAACCAAATTACAATTTGGCATCCATTTGATAATCCTCTCCCCATCACACAAGCTTCCAGCTTTCATATACATATGCGCCAACGAGCATCCAACAACCGAATTAAACTCAAACCCACATTTCGCAACATGAGCATGAACCTGTTCCCCTACAAACAAAGCTCTCAAATGCGCACATCCCCTTAGCACACTACCAAACGAATATTCATCCGGCACAAAACCCAACACATTCATCCTCGAAAACAACAACAACGCCTCCTCGTTCAATCCAAACTTAACCAACCCAGTAACCATCGCATTCCACGTCGCAACATTTCTCTCAGGCATTTCATCAAACAGTTTCTTAGCATTCTCAATATTACCCATTTCAAGATAAGCCTTGATCATGATATTACACGACATAAAATTCCTCCTCGGCATTCTATCGAACAGTTTAACAACATTATTAAGTTCACCAAATTTTGAGTAAAAGTTAAGAAGATGATTTGAAATGAACTTATCTGAGGAACACCCAGAAGTGAAAATCAAAGAATGAAGTTGTTTTCCTAAAGAAACAGAGTTTGTAGGAATACATGATTGTATGAGAATTGAGAACAAACGAGGTTCTGTCCATATATCATAGAGGAAACTTTCAAAGGCTTTTTTGATATGCCCTTTGGAACACAATGTGGTAATTTGTTGTTTGGTATCGGAAAAGTTGTCATTTTGTGAAAGGGTTTTGAAGGAAATTGAGGAGAATGAAGATTTTGAGTTTTCAAAAATGGTGGGAACAGGAACACAATAGAATGCGGTACGAGGTAAGAAAAACCTGGCCATGAATGAAAAGTGCGACATGGTTTTTTCATGTTTTGTATACTCGCAGCCTCGAATAATAATTTACTCTAAAATCTTGTTTTAGTCCTTGATAAAATTTATAAAACCTAAGTTTAGCTTTGAGAAAAATAAGATAATACTCAATTCGGTTACATTTATAAAAAAAAATAAATCAATTTTTACGAACAATTAATGTAATTAACCTATATATAGACCCAATACGATAGTTATTCAATGAATTTAAAAAATTGTTTTTCATTTATAAATGTGATCGAATGAAGTATTTCATGTCTAAGAAGTAGTTTTTACTTTCTTTAACATCTGTTTGATTGATGAATGAAAGGTAGAGAGAAAGAAAATAGTGAGTAGAAGAGAAAATTAGACGATTAGTAATTGTTTGGTATGAGAAAAAATAAAATAAAATATAATGATGATATATAGAAAATAAGTGTTGGCGCCCTAAAACATTTCATATGTTGAAATGTTGATCCGAGTTTTCAGGATACAAGGATTTCATTGAAGAGAAATGGAGGCCCTTTTCGGTTCAAGGATGGGGTGGGTATGTCTTGAAGAAGAAACTCAACGATTAAAGGTAGCCTTTAGGAGTGGCATGGGTCATATGGTAGAAATGTTGTTGGTAGATTAAAAGAGGCAAATGAGCGTCTTCTTACTTTTGATAAAATAAAAAATAAAAAAAGTTGAAGAGGATGGGCTAGTTAAAGGTAAGAGGAAGGAAATACGCACTATTTCGTCACAGATGTTGTTCTTATCCAGGTTTAATTGCAATATGCAATGGCAAAATGCAAGATTATTATGGCTCAAAGAGGGTGATGCTAATTAAAATTCTTCCATTGTGTGATGTCTAGCAGAAAACGTAGTAACACCATTATTAGTATGATGTCAATGGTGAAAGGGTAGAATGTATTAATAAAACGTAGGAAATTATTTTTAATCAATTTGACGGTCATTCCATATTAGTTCCATTGGAGAGATCTGGTGTGGGAAATTTCCTTTTCAAGACGATTATTGCATTGGATGCAATTTAGTTAGGGAACCCTTTTTCAAAGGATGAAGTGAAGGGGGCAGTTTGAGCTTGTGATAGTTTCAAGAGTCCTGATCTAGATGGTGTCAACTTTGGCTTCATTATGAAATTTTGGGTGGTTATCAAAGATGACTTCATGCGATTTTTATTTGAATTTTATTTTAATAGTAAGTTGGTGAGAGGTTGTTTCTAATTACACTTTTATATTTTTGATTCCTAAAATTGATAGCCCAAGAAGTTATTTGATTTCCATCCAATCTCTTTGGTGGTGTAACAAGGCTAATAATTTTATTAGAACTTAGTACTTAACAAATTATTTATTAACAATGATAAGACATTTATCTATTATGTTTATTTTTCTAAGTAATAAAGTTACTTGAATAGTTAGTCTGTTTAAGGGAACATTAAGTAATGACTTAATCGTGAGACTCCGTTAAATATAATGACATTATTATTAAAGTATTCCTAGTCAAGTTTTATTGTAAAGTTACTAAAATGTTGTTGAAAATTCAGATTTTATTTTGGTCAAGGAAAGTTTAGATTTTAACTCATGTCATTTGTGTGGGCCAAAGTCATCGTAATAAAGATCGCTAAAAATGTATGCCGGTAATTCATGACATTTTGCGGTGCGACTATACTCAAAATGATCCAAATTAGAAAATGACTGGATGAGGAGTTCAAGTCAATTGAAAGAAATAAGACTTGGGAGCTAGTGTCACTGCCTGTAGAAAGAAGACCAGTTGATGAAGTGTTTGCTTCAGTTGCAAGAATTGAGACAGTTGATGAAGTGGTTGCAATGGCTAGTCGCAAGGTTTGCTCAATGTATAACTTGATGTAAAATTTGCATTCCTTAATTGGCCATTAGATGATGAACGTATCATGTATGTTAAACAACCGCCAGGATATGAAATAACAGGCCAAGAGGACAAAGTATACAGAATGAAGAAGCAGATACCTCCAGCTGATATGAGCCAAGAGGTCACGTGTGTGAAGAATTTTTTGATAATGACTTATCATGTTTGTTATGCCGATAAATTTAATTTTCTACAACACGGTGTTTATTAGCTAGACACAAAACAATTGATTTATATAGAGGCTCATTATATTGTCATTTTCACTCCATAAATCAATGGAGTACTGTTGTGACTTTTCCTTCTCTTGTTTTCTAGCTTCTGCATTTATTTTATTTTGTATTTTAACACCTTGTAGGGTTACACTGATTTAACCTATTCTTTCATAAAGGGACATGTGATTTCAAACCATATCCTTCCATGATAAATTGAAATAGTTTTACATATCATTGTTTTGTGTCAATATCTAGTTTCATCTTATTTGTTACGCATAATTCTTTTGATGTCCTCACCTCACCCATATTAATATAGGCTGAATTGTTCTTTTCGGAGTAACCAATGTTACAAACAAAGAAAGAAAACACTCCATGATCTCTATCACGTCAAGCAACTATCTTCATGCACTTCTGATGGTACAAACAATAATAAAGTTAATCATACCTAACTCAACTACATATTAATGTTGGATCTTACTCAAATTGTACAATCATATTTCCACAAGCTTCATCCCACATGCTATTTTACTTGGATGCACATAGAAAACCGAATCAGTGTCAGAATTGGATTGAGGAACTGGTGCTTGACGAGGAGCCATGGATGAAGATGCAAGAAAACGGAGAACTTGAAGATGAATATGTGAATTCATGTAAATCAAACAAGAAACGTGACGAAAGCGAAGAAACAAGAAATCTTGTGAAGCAAGAAACGAAAAAAAGTGAAACAGAATGCAGAGAATCTGTCAAAATCGAACAAGATAGAGATGGATTCATGAAGAAGCACGATTGAATCACCAAGAAAACGCGAGAAAATTGAGAAAAGGGGAAGAACGCAACGGAGAGGAACTAATACCATAATATGAAATTAAGAAATGAATTCTCATTACTTGGTAAAAGAGTACAATACACCTTATATAGAGTTCATAGAAGCGTAGGATAGTTATGGTATAAATGATGTATTCTATGCTAACTAACTAATTGATTAGTTATAACTAACTAATTGGATAACTTGTTACACAAGTTATCTCTATAGAAGCAACTAACTAGCTTGTACATCTTCATGGTGCAATAATCATTCTCTAAAAAATAGTCTTTCAAAAAATGTGAAAGATTTCTCCATTTTCTTTTATATTTCTCATCCCCCAAAGCCCTCACTTCCCCTCCCCTCCAAAACAAAGCCTTAGTATTTTGTTGGTTTGGCACTGATTTGCTTCAGAAGTAAAAACACAGTCAACTGAATTTTTGACAAATAACTTGTCAAATGCTCAGCTGGTCTTTTGTTCAGGCTTTAGATGTTAATTTAATTTATCTTCAGAATCATTAGCTTCTGTGTAGTCTCTTAACGATTAATGATTAAGCATCACAAATTGTTGGATTTCATATGGTCGCCTTGAGGAGCGAGTGAATTTCATGGTACAAGAGCTAAGAAATTTTACTTAAGGAGAAGTGCTTAAAAATTGGCCAACAAGTTCGATGTGTTTTTTGCTACTTTGCCTAACTGTTTGAGTGATGGAAAAATATCCAGAAATGATGCTGTTAGGAGAAACTTTGCTTGAGGAGCATATGTTATTTTGCTCATTTCAACTCTTATAAGGACAAATTTAGGTGAAACATTAATAGTGTTAGAACCATTTAAATTGTTTTTGCCTAAAAACATTGTTATTAACATGGTATCAAAATTTTCAAGATCAATCATTCATGTTTCACTCAGCAAACAGATTATCTAAGACAGTTAACATGTCACAACATTATATCATAGTCTCTAATTTCTATGACCGAGCTATCAACAGTTTTTAGAAGTTTCATTCAACAATAAGATTTCAAATAGTTGGTTAATAGTAATAACTCAAAAAACTAACCAATGATGAGAAAGGGAAGGAAGAAAGGGTTGCAAAATAAGGGTGAAAAGGGGGAAATTTCTATCACATCCTCATCATGTTGTAATCAAACTCTCCCTAGATAAAATTTACACTTAATGAATACCAATATATTGTAATATGATAGAATATCATACCTTTTCCTATCTTCTGTAATCAAATTCACCAAATGGGCCTTAAGTGTACAAGAAAGAGAGAAATGAAATTAAAAAAAAATATAGTTGAGTCTGTTGATTTACTAGCTGATTATATCTTAAACTATCCTTATTTTCTTTATTTTATTTGGAATAGGAGAAACTTATGAATCTGTTGATTTTCGCTCTTATAGTCAGTTGGTTGTCCGGCTTGCTTCCATTGGACATGGAGTTGGTCAAGGCACAACTACATGGAAAGCTACAGAAGGGATTGCATGCAACCCGTAGCAGATGATAAACGATGGGATAGAAAACTTATTAATGCAAACTTTCAAGTCTCTTACTGCCTCCGTGGTTTTTGGTGACTGTGTTTGCACTATTGTCAGTGATCCTAAACGCTGGCAAGCTTGCATGACGAAACCAACAAAACAAAAAAAAGTTAGAAACAAGCAAAAACAAACATGTAGTTCATGCAGGAGATAAATTAGGGGGAAATTTCATATGATTTGTGCCTAGCATGGGCATTAAATAATTGGGACTCAATCCTAGACATAAAAAACTCATGATATGGTCATATCAAGTTTTTACAAGAGAGGCATCCAAATCGAGGGTGTCAATGTGTATATTTTATAACAAATCTTAACTGTTTAAGCCAATATTGATATCCCTGTAGCTTATTTAATGTTGATCAAGAATAGAAGTGAAAAAAAAAACTAATTGGTAGAAAGTCGTAAGAGCTCTCTCTCTCTCTATCTCCTTCATTAGAAATGTAATATACAAGTGAAAACAATGTTAATTTTCATTTTTTAGCAGGCTCATATGCAGAGATGATTCGCCATAACAGACACACCAACACAAAGGCGAACTAGTTAATTCAAGGTTGCTCCATGTCCCATCATTAAACAGAAAGGCTTTGCATTTATATATTGATTATCCCTTTCACTAGAGGCTGACGGGATCGAAACCAGGCTTAGCTTGGGGTAGATCATGCAATCTGGACAAACTCATTCTTTATTCCTGATGTCCTATGTGAGTTTCAAGCAATGTTGGTTCTCATGACGATGTTATAATAAGGTCGTGTGATAGACAAGAACTGCAGCAGGGAAATGGTTAAAATTTAATGGTGCTGTAGTTTTGGCTTGGTGTTTGTCAGGGATCATGCGAGTGTGTTTATGGCTGGGAAAACAGACATGTAATAGCAGAAGTCGCAGGACTTGACTCTTTAGGAGCAGAGTTTCTATAGGTTAGAGAAGGCTTTTATTTGTTTGGAAATTGAGTTACTGAGAAGTTTGTTTGGAAAGTTACAGTAGTGTACCACGCCCTTTGAATAGGCAATATAGACTTTCCTTCTAGTGAACTTTTATTAAGAGATATCATTATGTAACTATGTATGCCTTTTTGTTTGATGAACGGGACTGACGGTACACTCTTAGATCAACATAGTTTCAGATGATTTAGTCAATGTTGCTATTTCCAATAGCTCGCCTCAGGCATGGATCGAAGTTCCTCTTGAAACGGTTTTGAGCTTGTTACATTTTGAATTATTCTAGTTAAAAATCCAAGTTTTACACAAATACTACAACTGTTTGAATTTTTACATGCAATACTCGGTCCTAAGAACACAGACAGAGCTGACTTAACATGGAACTCGAAAATCCAAATTGGATTGTGTCTACACAATAAAATGGATTGAATTAACATTAAAAACAGGATGCAGATGAACAAGCAGCATAAATAAGCACTAAGAACATGCAAAACAGAAGGCAAAGAAAAATAATGGATTTACACAGCCTGTATTTTGTTTGCATATCTACTAAACTAGCTAAGGACATCCATATATCTTTAAATTCTGAAAGGTTTTGAAGACAATCCTTATACTGGGGTAATGTCAAGTTTCGACAATCAGCGATTATAAGTGTCTCAAGTGATGTTAGATTTACCAACCATTCTGGCAATGCCATTAAGCTCGAACCCTTTGAAAGGCCCATGTATGTCAAAATTTTACCACATCTTCTAAGCCAACCAGGTAATATGCCAAATTGGTTAATTTATCAAATTGAAAATCGTTCAAGTTTCAAGGAAGAGTTTTCATTCTCTTCTCCTTCATCCTCAAAACTAATCACCCCTTTGCAAGCCTCGATAGTCAGTCTCTTCAAAGAAGACCAAATTATGACAATTCCAAAAAATTAAAATTTGTAGATAACAGTTAGTTTGCCAGCAGGCACTTGAAGTTACACTCGGTGTAGGTTAACCCCAACCAATGTGGATGATAAGGAAATCTATAAATACCGTAAACTGAACTCTTCAGTTCAATCAATTTTATTCAATCAAAATACACGTATTGATATTACAACTATCTACTAATTGCTTTCTCAATAAGAGGCGTCATTTTGCTATTTTACTATTAGTCTCAAAAAGGTAAAAGATCTAATCCAAGGTTAGGAGTGACCGAGGAGTGTCTGATCAAGAGCATGTGTTGACTTAGTATCTTGACGTGTGTCTAATAAGTGTAAAAGTAAAAAAAAAAAAAAATTGGATATCGTTAAGAGGTCTGAAAGGTGGTGGGTGCATGTAACATATCTGACATACCGACAAGGCACTTTGAAGAGGTGTTTGTGCATCATAGTTATTATCAAACCTGAAATTGAAAACTTACAACATGGGTATGTCTAATAGCGTTATGATATTAATCAGGAACATTCAACAAGGGAAGAACTTACTGTACACATTTTTAAATCCACAAGTAATGGCAATACAAGAATATTTTCGAATTCTACAGGTATATCAGAAATAAAGATTTTAATTCAATCTAGTGTAAAATGTTTAACTAACCTGGAACAGAACAATAAAAAGCATCTATCAAATGACTCAAGTTATTCATATGGCAAGAAACTTGTCCAAATCAACCAAGTAAGAAGGAAGACAAGTTTTCCAAGTACGATACTGATATCAACTTTTTCTAGTTGCTCCCTCATATTGTTGCTGAGTCTTTTAGTATCAAGTAATATATGATGTCATTCAAAATCCTTCCAACAAGTTATATGGCACAACATTGTGCTTGTTTAATCATCCCATATATATTTTTCCATTTGCTATCACAGTTTAGTAAATCTGCACAAATGTGCGAATATAATAACATTCAGAAGCATATACTTTGATAGATAAACTTACTATGGTGAACAGCGAGCAAGTCGGCATTCATGAATATATTAAAATGGGAACAATAAATTGGCTTCAGAGAGAAGACATACCCGATATAGCTGAGATAAAAATTCCATCTCCAATAACCATGCAAGTGCCAGCAAGGACAAGAATAAGAATCGTATGGCATTTCTATAATTCATGTTCCATCATTAATTTTATAGTTTTTGCAACAAATTACCTTTCATGGAAGGTATACTGACTATACATTGTATTTTTCTGTCATTACCCACTGGGATCCACATCCTGTATATGTCTAGGTGGTCATGCCCACTTCAGGTAAGTAGTAACTGCCTAATTTTGGGGGCACAAAACCACTCAGCTATTATATAAGAACACACACTGGAGGTATCTATTAGTGAGCATTATCAAGCTGTCTTGGGACCATCAGAGGTATTAGGCAGAGCATCAATTATGAGCGTTCATTCTAAATTTTTGCTGGACCGAGAAGGAACAATAAATGAGAAGGAAATTTTGATATGAAAGCCTAAGATGTTATTGTAAAAGGGTCGTGAAAAATGAGAAGGAAATTGATTGACTGTAGAGCCATAGCAAGAACTTAATCATAATATCTCTTACTTGCAAGCACGGCAGGATCAAGAACAAGTTCCACAATGGAAGTTGATGAATAAATATTACCAATAATCTCCACAAGAACATACCCCATTTTTGAAATGGTGAAACCTACTTGAATCTCGCACAATAATTTCTAAGTTTTTAATCTCTGATATGTACTTTATTGCACCATGACAGTCACCGCAAACCCGCAAGTTTTTCATCACTCTTATTGGCTCCCCCTTAGGGATGGTCATCAAAGCAAAAGCAATAGCTAATTTCTCACTGTGGTGTGTCAAGTTGTATTCTTTTTCCTCGTTGTCCATGTCATGTAAGACGGAGCTAATATCAGGCACATAGCCCCGCATCTTCATTTCTGAAGTTAATTCTTCAAGGTACTGATTAATCTCCGCAAACTTTGGGTGGCTTTCATCACCCGTATGGAACTGGTGAACCTGATTCTTCACTTCTACCCAACTTACGCCTGGCTCTTTCTTCACCATCTTGTCTTTCATGGCTCTCCTCACATCAGAAACATTCTGCCACCTTTTGGCTGAAGCATGAATACCAGCAATTAGAACGTACGAAGCTGGGTCTTGAGGATCAATCCTAAGAATTTCTTCAGCAACCCTTCTTGCCATTTCTTCATTCTTATGGATTTTACATGCAGACAACAATGTTTTCCATATAACAGCATCCGCGCTTACAGGCATGGATCGTATCATAGCCTCTGCCTCCTCTAAACAACCAGACCTGCCTAGTAGGTCAACTACACAAGTATAGTGTTCTAGTCTCGCCTTGAGTCCATACTTCTCTACCATCATGTCAAAGAAATCAAGCCCTTTATCCTTCAGTCCACAATGACTACAAGCATATAGCAAACTCAAGAAAGTAACCTCATTTCCTGCCAAATTCTCCTTCTCCATATCATTGAATAGCTTGATGGCTTTTTCACATTGACCGTGAAACCCATAAGCAGCAATCATTGAACTCCATAATACAACATCTCGTTCTTCGCCTTCCAAAAAAGCTTTAATGGAATCTTGCAAACATCCACATTTAGAGTACATACTAACCAATGAACTAATTACAGAAACTACAGAACTAGCTCCTGCTTTGATTATTTCAGCGTGAATCTGCTTTCCTTGACAAAGGGTGGCTAACTCCGAACATGAACTGATCACACTCACAAAAGTAATCCTATCTGGTCTATATCCTGCCATTTTCATCATACAGTAATGATCCAGAACCCCCTCAAAGCACCTATTTTGAGCTTTTCCAGCCGTGAGTGTATTCCAAGCAACCAAAACGAAGGGGCAAATGAGTTTCTTCTTACGTTTGATAAAAAAGTTGAAGAAGATGGGTTAGTTAAAGGTGAGAGGAAGGAGATGCACTTTATTTCGTCACAAATGTTTTTCTTATTCAGGATTAATTGTAGTACGCAATGACAAAATGCAAGATTATTGTGGCTTAAAGAAGGTGATGCTAATTAAAATTCTTCCACTGTAAGATGTCTAGTAGAAAACGAAGTAACACCATTATTAGTACGGTGTCAATGGTGAAAGGGTAAAAGATGTTAATAATATGCAGGAAGTTATATTTAATCATTTTAACAGTCATTTTATATCAGTCCCATTTGAGAGATCTTTAGTGGAAAATTTCTTTTTCAAAATGATGAGTGCATTGAATGCAGCTTAGTTAGAGAACCCTTTTTCAAAGGATGAAGTGATGGAGCAGTTTAAGATTGTGGTATTTTCAAGAGGCATGATCCAGATAGTGTCAACTTTGGCTTCATTATAGAATTTTGGGTGGTTATCAAAGATGATTTTGTATGATTTATATTTGAATTTCATTTTAATAGTAAGTTGGTGAGAGGTTCTAATTACACTTTTACATCTTTGATTTCTAAAGTTGATGGCCCAAGATGCTATTTTTGTTTTCCATCCAATCTCTTTGTAGGTGTAACACTAGAGGCCAATAATTTTATTAGAGCTTGGTACTTAACAAATTATTTCTTAATAATGACGAGACATTTATTTATCATGTTTATTTTTCAAAAGTAATAAGTCCGTTTAATGGAACTTAAATAATTACTCAATCATGAAACTCCATTGAATGTCAGGACACTATTATTAAAGTATTTGTAGTCAAGTTTTATTGTAAAGTGTGATATCATTAAAGCATAGAGATTAGAGTCCGCCGAAAATGTTGAAAATTCAGATTATCTTTTTTTGGTGATGGAAAGTTTAGATTTTAACTTATGTCATTTGTGTGGGCCAAAGCCATCGTAATAAAGATCGTCGAAAATGTATGCCGGTAACTCATGACATTCTTGCAATGTGACGATACTCCAAATGATCCAAATTGGTGTAAAGTGGGTTTACAAAATTAAAATGAAGCCTAATGGTAGTGGTAAGATTGCACAGTATAAGGTCAGACTTGCGGCCAAAGGCTTCCAACAAAGGCGCAATATAGAAAGAAGACCAATTGATGAAGTGTTTGCTTCAGTTGCAAGAACGGAGACAGTAAAGCCTGTGGTTGTGATGGCTAGTCGCAAGGGTTGCTCAATGTATCAACTTCATGTAAAATTTGCATTCCTTAATTGGTCATTGCATGATGAAATGTATGTTAAACAACCACCAAGAGGACAAAGCAGATACCTCCAGCTGATATGAGCCAAGAGGTCACATGTATGAAGAATTTTTTGATAATGACTTATCATGTTTGTTATGCCGATAAATTTAATTTTCTACAACACGGTGTTTATTAGCTAGACACAAAACAATTGATTTATATAGAGGCTCATTATATTGTCATTTTCACTCCATAAATCAATGGAGTACTATTGTGACTTTTCCTTCTCTTGTTTTCTAGCTTCTGCATTTATTTTATTTTGTATTTTAACACCTTGTAGGGTTACACTGATTTAACCTATTCTTTCATAAAGGGACATGTGATTTCAAACCATATCC
>Ga0315913_1008935_pt1 | contig 11802 bp, 6 predicted proteins | sample MpolsnodulesMG_FD_207736 | JGI IMG/M metagenome (GOLD analysis project Ga0315913, IMG submission 207736) | Medicago polymorpha root nodule microbial communities from Los Angeles, California, United States - small nodules | ecosystem: Host-associated > Plants > Roots > Nodule | place: USA... | reverse complement strand
CGAGGTCAAAGGCTCCAGCAAAGATATGGCCTCACTAAGACCTGTACCCGCACAGGAAATACCCACAGCAAGAGCTGCTCCGTAACGAACATGTGGATTGTATGATTCTGATAGGAGGGAAACAATTTGCGGAGTCTGCAGTGTAGGAAAGTAACATTGTAAATCGCAAAAAATAAACCAAAACAGACTACAGCCACACAAAAAAAAAGTAACTCGGGACAAGAGGAAATATAAAAAGAAAAGGACAGAGCTAACCTGCTCTGGATCAGACACAGCAAAGTGAAGTAATTGACGAATGGCCTTATTGTTTGCTGTTCCGCTATACGCCAATGCTAGTGCATACATGCCACCATAACGTAATATTGGATCCTGATCTCGAGTCATCTGCTCAATTAAAGTGTCCGCCTCTTCTTCTCTTCCGTAGACCGTAAGAGCAATTCCCAGAGCTAACCCTCTGAAACATTTAGAAACAATAAATATCAGAGCCAGAGAAGCCGTGGTTTACGGATTGCCGAGTAAAACATCTTTACCTTATAACTTTTCAAAAATTATAAGGTAAATTATTACGGATTGTTGATATAAGTTTAACTTCTTCGTAATAAGTCAAACAAAAATTGAAAATAAATTATTAAAACTATGCAAGTGAAAGAATGTGTATATACAGACCGAGTTTGTGTATAGTAAGAGGATGTGACAATCACAGTTTCATCAAGATCGAACAACGTTATAAAAATTATTGTGCAGCTTAAAAATATGTATAAACATTTTATGTGTGTGAGATCATTAACTTGAGAGTTTGTTTTATATTTGGTTGAAGGTTTTTTTTTTTTTTTTTACAAAATCTTGGGTGGTATTTTTTTTGTGGCTTTGACTTTGAATGCATGGTTGGTAACATATAAGTTGTAATTGTTTTATGGATTATTTATGTTATCATCTCTACCAAATATCACATCCCTCTCCTTTTAGTCTTCATTAGTTTTGCCATCAAAACAAACTCAAAGTTTACTCTCCATAATATGATTTGAAATTAGAAAAATAATGTTTCATCAAAACAAACTAGACCACAATCACTGTGTGCAAGGGTCACTTACTTCAAATTACCAATTCATTGGTTGAGCTTTTTTAAATAAAGTGAGAGTAATTTTGAAAACTGATTACATAAACTTATATTTAACCATCTACTACAATTTATTTTATTTTATTTTCATTATGCATATTTTCTAAAGTTTTCCATAAATATTACCTTTCTGATGAAAAAAGAGAGCTGTAAACTTAGAATTGAGCATGCAGTAAATTCAGGAATAGTGCACATTTTTTAAGCTTTTGAAGAAGTTGCTCTTGTTGAGTCAAAAAAAAATTAGTTGCTCTTGTTTTTTTATGGACACAAATCCTCTCCTACTCTTTTCGTCATATTGTTTGATCCGCTTTGTTTTCAATTATTTATTTATCTTTGGTATGCGATCAAAGGTGTTTGAACGCCGGGATCTGTGTTGGACCAACCAGCTACTAGAGAGGATCTATATCCATTTTTTGACACCCCCAGTTTGTTGAATTATGGGGGATTTTCGTCTCATCGTATTTTTTTTTTTTAATTAACAGTATGCTTTCACACTTTTAATTTGTTGAGTTCATGCATGTGAAAAAGAGATGTTTAAAAGATGATTAAAATCATAAAAATTTCAATGGAATATAGCTCAATAACTAAAATTAAAGGAATGAAAAAGGAAGGGAAGATTTTCCGGATATATTCTGCGTATAGACTTCAATTTAATATAACTATAAGATCTCATTTCCCTTACCTCCTGTCTGTATTCTCTAAGATTCACAAAGGAATGAGAGGCATGAATGCAGTATGATAGAGTTCCTTTGAACTATGTCACTTCTTGAAATTGCTTCCTCAAGTTTATCCAATCTCCTGCATTCAATGGCAGTTCCCATAGCTTGTTGGTATTTTCCATCCACAATGCACCTGAATTGAGGGAACTCAATAAAGGATACAAAAAACATAAGAATAATTATAGTTATACATACTTATCCAATAATTGCTTCCAGTCTTTGGTCCACTTTGATAGATTGTGAGTCACGTGCTGCCTTGGACTTGAAACTAGCATATTCATCTACAGCCTTAGCTGAAAACATAATTTTTTTTATAAATTGTCGTGGAATAGAACATATGATTTCATTATACCAAAATGAATAAAACCACTAACAAGTAACACCAATTGAACCAATATTATCAATGCAGTCAATTTTCATAGAGATCGTAGTAAAAAAATTTATGTGAAAGAACTTGGTGAGACTGAGACACTGTATCATACGTCAAAATAGGATATGGATTCGGTGCTGTTACAGCACGACGCTGTAACAGATTTTGGCCGTACGATCTCTAATCGACGGTTGAGATTGTTTTACTGTGTAAAATTGATTTTTTAATCTGAACCGTCGGATCACAAATCAATGGCCAAAATTTCCTACAGCGTGAAACTGCGTGCTGCTTTTACAGCAGGGAATCCTGGTCCGTCAAAATACTACTGCAAAGGTGATTGATGATATATAGTCAGTATACTGTATACTACACTGTAGAACATATCGTGCATTGAAATTTGAATCATTGATATTGATATTGGAAATTATTGATATCGTAAGTTTTCTCAATATTAAAACGTCACATGGTTTAATTCAATGGAACTTGTTAAAAAGATTAGTAATGAAAATATAATGTAATATAAAAGAACAATTTGAAAAAATATATCTCAAAAAAATTTGAAAAAATATAAATTTAAAGGACCAATTCGAGAGAAGAAAAAAAAGTCACTTAATAGACCACAAATGTAATCTTGCCTTATTTCAAATGATAAAAAATTTGGATCGAAAGTGGTCAGGTTGTTTAATTTCTAGATCTTGCGTATGAAAACAATTTGATTATAATGTGAAAATTGGTTTTGTGTGTACCACAAATTTTTCAGCAGAGATTAATAGTTAATGAGTTTTGCTAACAAATGCCTTAATTTTTTATTTTTTTAAGAAAAACAAGTGCCCTAAGTTAAGAAGTTAAAAATGGAAATAAGTGATTAATTCAAGGTAAAAAAGTCAATTTCTAGAGTTTAGAGGTATTAAATACACAATATGAAATACAAAGTTCATGAAATATTTTAGTATGACGTATGCATGAAATACAAATATGTGAGAATATGAATTTTTTTAATTTCTCTAAAAAAATAATGAATTTTTTTAATTGTATTTTCAAATATAAATTGATCAATCGAACCGATCCAAACTAATTTGTTTTGTTTAGTTCCTTTTATAAAAAAGAGTGAAAATCGAACCAAACCAAACCAAATCAAACCAACGGAGATTTCATCGACATTTTTTTAACTGAAAATAGATACAAACCGAACCACTGCACCCCTATCTATAATTTTCAAAATCAATTTTTTATTTCATTTAAAAATAACTCGCATTTTTAGATCTAAACACACTTTCTTTTAAAAACAAAACTAATATTTACAAACAACAAAAACTGTTAAATAGTTCTTTAACCAAAGGTGGAGTTTGAAGTTCAATAATATATGAATGAACAGAAGAAGAACAAAAATACAAAGCCATCCGACAAACATTCTGCAGTTGAAAGTTTTCAAAATCAAGTTTCCTAATACTTCTTTAGACAAATTGCATTGTATGTTCTACAAATACCCTAAATATTAGGCTTTGTCCGTGAGTTTGAAGGGGTAGGGAGGGGAAGGCTTGGGAAAAAAGGAATGAGCAAGTGGAAGAAATAGAGGAAAATGGGAGATGAGGGCTTTGGGGGATTAACTTTTCTTCATAATACAAAACTCTCCTCATTTGGAGGAACTAAAAAATTGTATTGGGGGAGGGTTTTGGGAGGTTTTGGAGGGTTAATAAGAATTATTCAAATTTAATCTATGTTGTTATAATATTTTTAAAATTAAAAATAAAGTAATCATATGCATTAATTTATCATTCTCTAAAAAACTACTCTTTTAAATTTTTTTGAAAGATTTCTCTATTTCTCCACATATTTTGCACCCGTCAAAGTCTTTCCTTTCCTTCCCCTTCAAACTTCCAAACAAAGCCTTAGTAAAAATACTAGGAAGATTGAAGAGAATAATGTATCAAAATGAAGCTTCTTTTTGGGGTCATAAATAACATCTATCACCTTCTAGTGATTATCACACAGCAAAGTGCTTTTCAGATGAACATAGAAAATAGAAATTTAGAAATGTGCACATAAGATCCAAACAACATGCATGACAACACCCCTAAGAAAAAACATGCATGACAGCATTTTTTAAGTCCCTAAACTGCTAACAGTGGGCATCTACACATTAGGCATGTTCAAATTTACAATATTACAAACAATATTTGACCTTTGACATGCTAGTTCACATGTGAAACCACCAATTTGCTAAACTGTAGTACTTGCTAGACATAAATGTAACATAGTTGCCAATAGTTTTTGACAGTGGCATGCCGTCGGATGATCGTTAATTCATGCAATCTTCTTGAACTTGACCGTCTACAAAAAAGTTTAAGATCGATTAAATACATATGTAAGACAAATTAATAGATTGTTCAAAAGAATTATCTAAATGGAAATTTATCTATTGAAACAGAAAACCAAACAAAAAGCAAAGAGGCTTTTTGGTTTTAAAGCAACTTTGGCTGCAAGTCAGTGCAGAGTTCTGATATATTAAGAAATCAAATAATCAGACTAAAAGATTCATTTTTGGTTTCAAAGGATGCTTAAATGGTTTCAAAGCAGCTTTGGATGCAAGTCATTGCAGTTCTTGTTCATTAGGAAATCAAACAATTGAACATTTGAAACCTATAGGGACTAAGAAAAGTCTTAAGGTCTAACCTCCAAGAAACATGGCCCGATTTGCTTGAGCATCAGCTTCAGCGTTATGTTCCTTAAACATTTTTAAAAGAACAAACATGGTATTTGTTAACAGTTGAGGTAAAAGTATAAAGACTTCTAATCTGTAATTGAAAAGATTGTTCAAGACTTGTAACCATTTGTATTTTGACAGTAAAAAAAAATTAAACAGTCTTATTAAGCAGAAGATAAAGTATGATCAAAATGATTCCCAAATTTCAATCTAATTGTTTTCAACTTCACAAAGCAGTGGTCAATTGAGAAAGAGGCAACTTAAACATAATAAAACAAATTGCTAAATATATACCCTAGGAATGTAAAAGATGCTGAACGAGTGAAAGTTATCCCTTAGCTCCAAAGCCTCATTGCATAAGTTCCTTAAATGAGCATTGTTGATGTTCCATAAACCTTTCAACTGTTGCAAAACAATAACATATGTTGGTAAATTGTTTAGAAAAGAAAAATGTATAAAAAATGAAGAGTAGCAATGAGTAAATCTGAACAATATCCAACCAATTAGGAAAGGATATGAAACTAAATGAATTCAAAGGAGCCTTTCTTTTTTTTTTTGGGAAAGGGATAGTTCCATAGTTGTTTTTAACAAAGAAATCATGTCATCACTTAGAATTATCGAATCACCATGTATCTTTTTTATGAACAATCAAATGCGTACTCTATAAAGCTAAACAACATATAATAGAACAGACCTGATTGATAACAAGTTCAGAGTCTCCGTAGACAGTGATGTTCCTATATCCTTTCCTTACAGCTTGTTTCAGTCCTAAAATCAATGCGCGATACTCAGCAACATTATTTGTTTGATAACCAAGTCCTTCGCGGAATCGATAGAGCTACAAAGAAACGTAAGAGTTAGCTTAGCTACATTTTATAAATAAATAGTATAATATAATGTCTAAAAGAATTGTTGCACAAAGTAGATACCAGACTCCCATCTTCAGAACGCAGTATAGCTCCGGCACCAGCTGGTCCGGGATTCCCGCTGGCTGCACCATCAAACTCAAGGATACAAGAAAGCTGCAAATAATATTTGATTATTGTATTATCTCGAACATAATTTACATTATGATATAAAACTTTAAGCTTAAACATGATTGTCAAAACTTTACAGAGGATTTTAATTTGGCAGGAATTATATTGCCTAAACTAAACATAAGATTTCAAAAAGTTTAGTAATCAAGCAATTCATGTGGAGCTTGGACAATCACCAAAGAAACTATTCAGTTTTTTAATTTACAAAGTAATACTATGCAAGCTTCAAATAAGATTTCGCTACTGTATTATCTCATAGATAAATTAAATTATGATATAAAACTTTAGAGTTAACTATAATTGTTAAAACTTTATGGAGGATTTCAATTTGGCAGCAAATGTATTGCCTAAACTATACCTAAGTTTTCTTAAAATGAAGAAAACCAAGTAATTGATATGAAGCTTTGACAATAACCAACTATATATTGCACTAAATTATGTGTGAGTGAGAAAATATGTATTGGGTGTGTGTTAAAATCCATTACTCATAGTCATAATTACAACTGTTACAATTATAAGTATCTATAAGCAAATAAATAAATTGTTTTTGAGAAAGCATGTTTTAAGTTTTTAAATATCTGAGATAAGAGATACCTAGTCCTGAACCTCACATATGGTAGTCATGATGGCTTGGCTATTCTGTGAATCTTAATGTCACTGTACAATTATTGTTTCTGAAACTTGGTGTGTGAGTGTGTCCTAAATGGGGCTGATGCAAATTTTCAATGGATTTCTTTAATAATAAAATGCTAACAATTAGGGCATTGCTTAAAAAAAATAAAAAAATAGTAGTTTTTACATTTTTTTTGAGGGAATAGTAGATTTTACATAGAAAACCCATGTTTGGTATCACGGTGGATATGTCAGAATCTTCTAAAAGTTACATGTTGTAGCTTCTGCAAAATTACGATGGATCATCATGATTCTGACATATCCACTTTGATACTGAACATATAATAATTCTTACTTTTTCATATGTTTGACATGTTTAGTTACTTTCGAGCATAATTCATCTTGCCTCGGAAAATCATTCTTAGGTTAAACTAGAAACTAAATTTTTTATGCGGATTGATTTTAACACTTGAGTTTATCCAATTATAAATCATTTTACCTTCAACTACATTCTATCAATTTTACATAAATACAATTAAATCAAAATTAATTTTTATAATGAAAAATTAAACATTCATATAGTATATGTGACATTTTAAACATGGGGTATTTTTCAAGCTATGTTATCCAAGATTTTTCAACAATATTTCTTTTTTTGGATGTCTGAGGTTCGAACTTCAAACCTTCTATATTATGTATTGTCCTTACCAACTGAGCTACAAACTTTCAACAATTTATACAAACACAACATATACAACAGACCAACTTACTGGATTATTCCTCTGTACGAGTGCAATACCACAAGGATGCATCTGGACAAGAAAGTAAAACAGAGATTAATCAACCAAGCAGTAAGAATGTAACACCGTATGTATAGAATTAACACCCCAATTAAAATGCAATTAATTAATTAATAGCATTCGAAGAAAAAAAATAAAATTCAAAACCAAAATAAAACTAATTCAATGTTCAAATACATTTTTTTAATTACAAATATTAGTAGTTTAGTTGTTGAATTAATTTTTTCTCTTAAACAAACAAGTAATTATCATTACTATATGTTAAGTGGTAACAAGAATGCTAAAAATGTATCATCAAGTGTTGCATTGCATTTTCAGAGACAACCATAATAACAATCATGTTTTATCTCGCTAACTAGAATCGGCTACAAGTAATACATTGTTCTATAAATAAATAAAATAGCAAAAGAATATAGGAAGAAGAAGAAAATTCACCTCTCTCTGGTTTCCACAACTCGTGATATCTCTCTGATTTTTTTCAACTCCAATTCTAGCTCTAATGTGTTTGTTAGAGTCCACAGTACTATAGTAAAATTGATGGGTTTGTTATAACAAATTTTGAAACCGGATTTCAAAAATTTTATTAACCAGAATAAATTCTTTACTATAACAAATGCTGTAAATGGTAATTATGGTAAGGTAAAAACTAACCAGGGTAACTCTAGTGTGCACTATGGGGGTAAAAAAATTAACCACGGTAACTGCAATAAGTATGCTAGTAATAATGGTTACACTGTCAATCCTATGTCACTCACTCTAGTCTTATTATTCTTTGTTGAAACTTGGTGTTGATGTTGTGTCTTATTTGTGTGAGACTAATAATAACTTGGTGTGAATAAGTGAGGTGTCTGGGGTTCAAACTCCAACCGCTGCATATAATAATGCATATCCCTGCCAACTGAATTATACTCACGGAGACAAAATTTTTACTCGGTTTATTATTCGAAAGAAAAGGTATCTATAGTGTACATATTTCTTTTAGATGAAATTAATTGATTAAGTTTGTCAAACAAGCTCATTTGAGTTGACATAATAGTGTTGACTTAAGACCTAAAAATGTGCTTCTAAGTTTCAGATTCGATTCTTCTTGATATAAGTTTAACTTCTTTGTAATACGTTTGTCAAACAAAACTTGAAAATAAATTATAAAAACTATGTAAGTGGAAGAATGTGTATATACAGACCGAGTTTGTGTATAGTAAGAGGATGTAACAATCACGGTTTCATCAAGATCGAACAACGTTATAAAAATTATTGTGCAGCTTAAAAATATGTATAAACATTTTATGTGTGTGAGATCATTAACTTGAGAGTTTGTTTTATCTTTGGTTGAAGGTTTTTTTTTTTTTTTTTTACAAAATCTTGGGTGGTATTTTTTTTGTGGCTTTGACTTTGAATGCATGGTTGGTAACATATAAGTTGTAATTGTTTTATGGATTATTTATGTTATCATCTCTACCGAATATCATATCCCTCTCCTTTTAGTCTTCATTAGTTTTGCCATCAAAATAAACTCAAAGTTTACTCTCCATAATATGATTTGAAATTAGAAAAATAATGTTTCATCAAAACAAACTAGACCACAATCACCGTGTGCAAGGGTCACTTACTTCAAATTAGTTGCTCTTGTTTTTTTATGGACACAAATCCTCTCCTACTCTTTTCGTCATGTTGTTTGATCCGCTTTGTTTTCAATTATTTGTTTATCCGTGGTATGCGATCAAAGGTGTTTGAACGCCAGGATCTGTGATTGGACCAACCAGCTACTACGTGTTGAATTATGGGGGATTTTCGTCTCATACGATTTTTTTTTTAGATTAACATTATGCTTTCACACTTTTAATTTGTTGAGTTCATGCATGTGACTAGTGTAATTTTTTTAATAAATTTAATTGATTTAATTGAAAAACCAATTATAAAAATGATGTAACTTAAAAGAATGTGTATAAACCTTTCTTCTCAAGGATGAATATGTGTAGACCTAAAGTTGTGTCTTTGCAACTATGTTCAAGAAGTGAAATAATAATAGGCATAAGATTTCTCTAATATCGTAATAATCCACAAAAAAAACATCATATAAAATAAACCTACACAATTAGGGATCTCTAGTCAGAATGCATCATAGCGTAATACGTCTGCAAATTTGTTGAATATCAAAATGACAAACACAACCAATACTGTATTGGTTTTATATTAAAAAAATTAAAATTATATTAGTAATTGCTAAACGGTGGTGAAAACTTCCAACAATTAACTCAATAACAAAAAGAAAAATAAACACACAATCAACTACTAAAACTAGCAAATTCATATAGAATTGATCACATTATTACTCACATAGAAACTTAAGGTTACAAAAGTGTAACACACAGAGTGATCAACAAGGTTTTCTACCAGCTGGATTATGTACATGTGTCTTTTGATTTTTCCTACTCATAAGAGTGAACAAAGTTTTCTATGAAATTCGAAAAGAATAAGTTACCATTTCTTTGAAAACAAGACACATTGATTTAAAAAAGAAAAACACATTCAGATTTTGTTTAATTTGTGAAAGTATTTTCTATTTTCATTTGCTAAAATATGTATTTATTTTCTATTTTCATTTGCTAAAATATGTATTCATTTTTATTTGTTGTTCAAACTAGTATTAATTATTACTTTGTCAAAATCATCCATAACTACTTTTTTGACAATATCCATAACTATTTATATCACACACAGAGAGAGGGAAAAAAACTGAAATGAGATAATATGGTCAAGGGTAATATATTTAAAAGACAAATAATTTTAAAATTTAACAAAATTTATTAGTGATTTTATGTGTAATTAACCTTAAAACAACAATTAAAAATGAATAGATATAGTATTTTTTTTAAAAATAAGATATTTTATTTATTTTGTCTCAAAAATTATTGATAATACGTAATGATGCTCCATTACCAAAGTTTTTTTTTTTTTTTAAAGATCCATTACCAAAGATGCTGCATACTAATCAAAGAGGTGCTTACGTTTTGGAAATTGAGTTAACATTTTCCATCTGCTGTTTGATTGAGTCCATAATACTCTCATGGGGAGACTATTTCCATTCAGCAAGTGTCTTCAATCGCTTCTCTTAGTTAGCGGTTCCGAGTGTTTTAAGGTTTTCTCCTTTGTTTCACTAAATTAGTGAAACTTTTAAGAAAACCTTAAGAAAACAGTTGGAACTGCTAGAAAGAGCGCAACTCTTGTGTTGGAGAAGAAAGAAATAGTCGATGCATGTGGAATGAAGTAAATGAATGTATGAAGTTGAATGAATAAATGTAAGTTGCATCATAAATAAAAATACTATTATGCCCTTCATTAGATTAAGAATTGGTTAGGTAATAAACTGGTGGTTTAGTCAGAAATTATTTGATATGATATATATTAGTTAAAGCACTAAGTACAAATCTAGGTTAAGCCAATTTTTTTATGAAGAAACTGCCAGATTGTGGTAGTTGAACTACTCAAACACTCTTCATGCAGTCTGAAACATTTATGATGACTTGCAAGAAAATGGAAAAATAATGAGAAGGCTTACCCGCCATTTTAGTGAACTGAAGTCAATGCAACTTATTTGTTATGGGTCAAAATAAAAATGATTAAACATTTTATAAACCATTTGTTTTTCTATATGGGGGCAACAACCCTCACTCCACTCTACATGTATCCGTCCATCCTAAGCATATCACAATCAATCATATGTGAGACTTAGAAGTGATTGTGGTATAAGTTAAATGTTTTTAATAATATGATGGTTTACTATGGATTGATAGCGTAAAAAATATTTACATTAATTAAGGGTGGCAAAAATACTCATCTCCACGGATACCCGTGGGTAAAATTCATCACGGATATGAGACGGGTAGTTAAACGGGTATCCACGAGTATAATAAACGGGTATTTGACAAAAGATTTTACCTTCTCAGTATGAGGTAAATAAATTGCACATGTGATAGTGAGTGAGTATGATGTTAAGAGTGGTAAATGGAATCATGTGATTTTTGAACATCCAGCTTCTTTCGAAACAATTGCAATGGATCCAAACAAGAAGAAAGAGAATTTAGTAAGGTGAAAGAGTATTATGCAAGAATTGCTGACAATGTCAATGTTTAGGTCTAACAATATCGACATTGTCTATAGAGTTGGATCTCAAGTTCTATTTTAAAGTAATCTTAGATTCTTTTCTATATAAAAATACCTTTCTTCTTTTAAATGAAAAAATATTATTTGTATATCGAGCTTAACGTAACATGACGATAAAATAAACGAGTCACGCATAAAAAGCACCATTTTCTTTTTGTAACAGGTTAAAAAACATGTTTGATTTCATCTTGTCTGGTGACTTTTCAACTTCTACAAGGACCAACACAAAATTAAAATGGTATAATAATATAAAGTCATGATTCATGATACCTGCCTCGA
>Ga0315913_1008930_pt1 | contig 11807 bp, 8 predicted proteins | sample MpolsnodulesMG_FD_207736 | JGI IMG/M metagenome (GOLD analysis project Ga0315913, IMG submission 207736) | Medicago polymorpha root nodule microbial communities from Los Angeles, California, United States - small nodules | ecosystem: Host-associated > Plants > Roots > Nodule | place: USA... | reverse complement strand
TTGTTCATCGAGATATATCAAGCAAGAATATTCTTCTGGATTTAGAATATGTGGCTCGTGTCTCGGACTTTGGAACTGCTAAGCTTCTTAATCCTAATTCAGACAATTGGACCTCATTTGCAGGCACATATGGATATGCTGCTCCAGGTTAATTTTACTTCTAAGTACTATTTATGAAATATGATAAAATTGTAATTAGTTTTTGTTAATCGTAATTATCTTCCTCTTTTGATTTGGTACAGAATTTGCATACACAATGGAAGTGAATGAGAAGTGTGATGTGTATAGTTTTGGGGTATTGGCATTCGAAATACTATATGGAAAACACCCTGGAGATATTATATCTAACTCTTTACAATGGACAATCATGGACTCAACACTTGATTCCACGCCATTGATGGATGAGTTGGATCAACGTCTCCCTCGTCCGATGAATCATATAGCTAAGAAGTTAGTATCCATTGCAAAGACAACAATTTCTTGCTTAGCTGAACGTTCACGATCTCGCCCTACCATGGAGCAGGTTTCTAGGGAGCTTTTAACGGCATAGTCTTCGTCTATAGTTTTAGTTTTTGTACCTTTGTAATTCTGTTTGCTTTGTTATGTATTATAAGTCATTTTAATATTATTTCTGAACTTTAGATGTTATGTCATTTTGAATAATATTTTCATGTTGTTTAGATTGGATTCTAAGTAAAAACTGTTACAAAATTGTTGAGTGTAAAGATATAAAATTGTTACAAAATTGCAATAAATATACTATCTCCATCATAAGGATCAAACTTTATACCAATGAAAAATCCAGACTACTCAGAAGAAACTGACATAAGCCACAAAAGTTTTTCTAATGAAATATCTACATTTTATAGGTAAACTTTGCAACCTTCTCCACAAGCACATTGATTTTATTTTTTTAAAAAGGCATGCACATTAAATACTTGAATTAGTGTGCCAAAATAAGAAACATGCAGGGCAGAATTGGAACATAAGAAATCTCAATGGTAACATGAGGAGTTCAACTATAAGTGCAGAGTTCAACTATACCTCAAGTTGAAGAACTATTACATGAAGGATTGATGTATGAAAGAAAGCATTAGTCTTCTTGTGTTACTCCTCCTATTTAAGTATCAAGAAAGGAAAAGAGTTTGGAGAATGTGTGTTGATGGTTGAGCTATTAACAAGATTACAATTAAGTAATGATTTACGATACAAAGACTATTTGATTTATTAGATCCGTTGCATGGTACCCAATCTTTTCAAAGGTTTATCTTTGTGGTGGATACTGGATACCATGAGATCGGACTTGGATCATGAGATTAATGGAAGACCTCGTTGCAATCCATAAAGTTGCTTATATACAAATTGACTATATGCCATCAACAATGGATTGGTCCAAATGATAAGGGATTTTAGTCCTTTAAGCATGTGACCAGGGTTTGATTTCCACTTCATGCGTATGGAGACAAATTAGTTAGGAGGAGAGAGTCCACTTTGTATATCCCACAAGTTCTCCGACAAAAACTAATAATTACGATTGGACGGTAAAAACTTTGTACCAATACCATGCTAACCCAAAAGAAAATTGACTATGATGCCCTAGAAATTATCTTAAGTGTTATTTTTTGGGTGCATACTAGCACGGACGCCAGACACGACATTAACACGGACACATCGACATAAATAAAATTTTGAGAAAAATGACATAATTCAATATAATCAGAAGTGTCTGTATTGTGTCGGTGTTGAACACGACACATGTCAGACACTGAGACATGCCTTCAATTAGAAGTGTCAATGCCACATAGGTACATAGTAATCGTTGAAGGCATTCTTGAACCACCGCAATGTCGAAACCATCAATAGGTGAGAACGTGTGGCCAGTGAACAATGATTCGGAAATATCAACGCGGTTGAGTAGTAGAATGCACGACGTAGAGGAAACTTAATTAGGTTAGATACACGTCAAATGTTTACAAATTCATATATACTTTCAAACTATTAATTAGACACACTCATACACCTCAAAAAAAGAAGAAAAAAAACACTAGATTAGGCACGAATCATAACTTACGTAATTAGTTGAAGATTAGTAAGCGAATTTTTTTAGAGAATATGTAGCAAAATAATTTGTAGTGAAATTCATGTTGACCTAACTTTTAAACGTTAAGATGACATAACCTTTTAAGAGATAAGATATAGAAACGAATTTCAGTTTTCTACTTAGATTAGAAACTATTGTTCAATACACTGCAAGTTATTTTGCAAGATCTCTTTGATATTTCTGTATCCATGAGTACTTTTTAAAAAGCTTATCTAAACATTATCTTAACTAATTGGTAGTTAAATCATCTCTAAAAAGAATAGGTCATATACATCTGTAAAAAAAAAAATGAATAGGTCATACACATAATAACGTAAAAAGAAAATATATAAAAAAAAATAAAAAAATAGGTCCTATGTATGTGTCAAAAATAAAAAGAAAAATAATAGGTCATTTACTAAGTCCATAGAATCCACCCCTATTTTACACTTCAACATCACCGTAATTTCCACTTATATGACCAAGTATTGATACTTCACATCAATTTTCTGATCCAAGACACATTTTCCATTTCCATTACCTTTTTATATTCGTAACACCCAAACTCAAAGCATGTCCATAATAATCTCTCAATGTCTTATTCTACAGATATAGTGAAAATGGATTCAAGAGGAAAACAGATTCTAGAAAACCAGCATCTCATTTCATACCAAAATGTCATCATAATGAGGCATGGTGACCGTCTCGATAACATTGATCCCTTGTGGGCATCCACAGCGTCGCGGCCATGGGATCCACCTCTAGCCCAAGCCGGTCGCATTCGAGCCTTTCAAACAGGTCAAGGGATCAAACACAGTTTCAAATACGCAATCCGTCAAGTTTTTGTGTCCCCTTTCCTTCGTTGCATCCAAACTGCTGTCGAACTCATTGGCGCCCTCTCTACCATCAATGACGGTCTCGAAACTGTCATTGGTGAAGACAATCTTGTTGGGACTTCAAAAGTCAAGGTCATAACTTTTTTCTACCAACTCTTGCTAATTTATAAATATTCTAACCTGTTTTGTAGAAAATAGAGATCTTAAACTAGAGTTGCTTGTTTGAAAGAAGGAAAAGGTCAAGATCAATCATTGTTTGATTGTTCACACTTCTTAAGTTTTAGGCTTAAATGCACTTTTCATCCCCTATGTTTCAAAAAGTTGCAATTTTGATCCCCTTTAAAAAAAAATGGATATTTTGACCCCCTAACTTTTGGACCTCTTTTGATTAACTGATTTTATGCCAATTTCTCAGTCTCTGATGGTGTAAACTAGCATGGTGATAGAAGTATGCTGATAAGTGGAGTCCAAACTTACATGGTGTCCAAACTAGCATGATAAGTGGAGTTCAAACCACTTATCAGCATCCTTCTATCCTCATGCCAGTTTACACCATCAGAGACTGATAAATTATCATAATCTCCATCAAAATCAGCTAATCAAAAGAGGGCCAAAAGTTAGGGGGTCAAAATATCCATTTTTTTAAAAGGGGGCCAAAATTGCAACTTTTTGAAACATAGGGGGTGAAAAGTGCATTTAAGCCAAGTTTTAATCAAAAAGAAATGTTATGGTAAAAAATGTCTTAAATCCCTAAATGAACAAAAACTAAATTTACTTGCTTTAGGGTTGTTTGGAATTTGGATCTATACAGATAAGTTCCATGTAAAAATATACAAGTGGAATCCTGTAAAGTTGAAGAGAGGACAATGGGGAAAATTTAGTTAGGAGTGAACCTCTAATTAAGATGCTGTATTAGACTATCTTAAATTCTTAATCTACTCTAAATATGGTTTCTCCTATTGATGACTCAACAATTTAATTTGCTAAATTTTTGTTCTTAACTTCCAAAATTGAAGGTTTCTATTGAGTATGGATTATGTGAAGTGTTGAACAATGTAGCTATTCGTCCCAACGTTGCTCCTAAAGATGGAAATATAAGCTTTGATATATCAGTACTTGAAGCCATGTTCCCAGCTGGGACAGTGGACAATAATGTTGCAAGGGTGTATAATGAGGTACAAAGGATTTCATCTAAATTTTATTATATTGAAATATTGTCTAAAAATGAAAACTTATTGTTTCATAAACTTCAGTTACCTCAATGGGGAGAGTCATTTTCTGAAGCAGGGGCTAGATATCAGCAAACAATCATGAAGCTTGCAGATAAATATCCTACTGAGAACTTGTTATTTCTAACACATGGTAAGAAAATCAATTTTTGTTAAGAGTAGGTTGGAAAATTGAATTGGTACATAAGATTTTGTTCGGGTTATATAGGATAGATTCAAACAATCTTCTAAATTATCTATACCAAAAAATATGATATACCGTGATTCTAACCAACTCGCCACCCCTATATATGTAAGTGCAATATGTTGTTTTATGGTCTGTACTAAAAAATATGATATACCGCAATTCTGACCAGCTCGCCGCTAATCCAAATAATCTGTAAGTGTAATATGTACTGTGATGTTGGCTTCCTAGGTGTACATACCCAAAGTTTTATCTCAAAGGGTACTTTTTGGTCATGATGTTGGTATTATATAAATGGAGAAGCTACCTTGTATATTCATTGGAAATATTGAATAGAGTTTCTCGATGTTGAATTGAAATTGAACTAAACCCTTGCAGGGGAAGCACTTCAAATGGTACTTTCTTCAACCAGAAAAGATGATGCAAATACCAGGGCAAAACTGCAATATTGTGCATATGTAGAACTTACACGTCCTATTTTCAAAAAAGATCAATCACTTGCTGGTGGAGAGTTCAAAGTACTTCCTCATTATAGTCAAACCGGTGTGAGCTATGTTTCCTCGAAAGATCCTTCAGGTGAAGATATCAACCAAACTTCAAAATGATAAAACATAGTTTTATGAGCTTATACATGGGAAGATCATGCAAATTTGTAAAAGATTTGCAAATTTATATTTAATAAACATGTTATTCTAAGTGGATGTACTACCTGACATTTTTATGCAAATTTGCCATGATTTGTGATACATTGCAAGACAACAGTACAAAACTATATTTATATTTTCATAAATCCTATATCAAACTTGATTATAGTCTATATCTTAACAACTAGCATCATTGCACGTGAAATATTCATGTATGATGTACTCATTCATAAGTGAAATTACACTTCCTGATGCTACAACTGTGTCAAAAAGTGCCGGCTGACTAAAATCAGTGAAATACAAATTATTGATGACAAGGTATTCCAAGTTGCATACACAACATTGTTAGCTACACAACCAGAGGGCAAAAAATAGAAAATCCTATCAATTGGATGTAGTGTTTCTAATAAGCATGTAATTGTTGAATTGCACATCAAACCTTCAACCTTTCAAGGAACCATGCCACAAAATGTTATGACTGCTTCTCCAACAAGGAACCACGCCACCAAGTAATATCACAAGATGTGAATGAGCATTTGCTTATGATTCATCCATATTCCTATTCAAACAAAATATCCTATTTTATTACATAGAAGACCAAAAGTAATTAAAAAATATGCATGAACTTCATTATACAAAAATAAAAATTAATCTTTAACAGGAGAGAAGACTGAATTTCCCTACTAGAAGAATTTATGAAGAAATGTTGAATCTGACATTTGGTTATATATTTTCTTTTTCAGTTGTGATAGAGAGAAGATAGAGCTTATCTAGGTGGAGTGCGTTTTCGGAAAGGTCAAAAACAACGTTCATAATTTTTTCTGAATTTTCAAAAATATTCAATTCATTTTTAAAATGCATAACTCAGTTTGCAGATACATTTTCTTTTCATGAACTACAAAATTTACTTACTTATTTGGCGTGCGTGGACGTAACCCAAGTTTAGCTCTTAAATTGGCACCAGCTTCAATGAGATCATCCACCTATACGCAATAACATGTAGTATGTGAGAACTGAGAGTATTAACATCTGTACTTATGAGATCTTACATCTAGACCATACATTCTCAAAAGGAAACAGATACCACAGTCATGTATACAGAACATCACTAATTTTCTTGACATCTATAACAAACAACTAAGCATTATATTAAGCATTTTCACATCTTCTGTAAAAACATCTTCAAAGTAACAATCTAATTTTCTTGACATCTATAACAAATAACTAAGCATTTTCACATCTTCTGTAAAAGCATCTTCAAAGTAACGATTATGCTTTGCGATCTGGCTTCCCATTTTGCTTTTTGCATAAATCATAACCATCTGTAGTATTATCCATCACAAACAGTGAAATAACAAGTTATGACCTGCAATATTTTAGATGTAAGAAAAAGGTTTGAAGTTACCAATTAGGAGCGGTGTTATTAAACCTGGACAGGATTGACCAGTACGACAGGTTCAACCAAACACTGGACCTGTCACTGGTCCTGTCAGTCATTCAATCATTTAAGCACATAACTGATGATGACATCAGAAACTTAGATCTAAACTTGAATAAAAAACTCAACTTTCTCAATTCAATTGCTTCCACTCGCACTTTGTACATCTCCTACGCACATCCACTTAGGGAACAGCTAACAGTATTTAAGGACAGCCGCACATCACCTGGTGCATAGCAGAGTAGGTGAAGGGAAAGTTCGCTCACAACACTATTGCTTTCAAAATTGAAATGTTCACCCCCCACATGACTTTCAATTTACAATTACAAAATGCAATTGCAATTCTGTCGCTGTCAGGATTGCATCCGCATCAAATGCACAACTATGTCATGTGAGTAATGAAATAGTCAAATTAAAATCTTATGAACATCAAGCCAACCTAACAGATGCAACAAGAAGTTGGATGGAACCCGCGTCAAATTGCACATCAAACCCTCAACCTTTAAAGTGAAGTTACCTTTCATGAGAAGACGAAAAAGGAGTGAAAGGAAATGGCTAAATAGAGATATTGGGCTTGAGGAGCGTGGAGTGCACCAGTAGAGAAGGAGGGTGACCCCTTAACAGCTGAGGTGGAGAGAACAATTGAGATTGTGAAGAGCATAACAGAAATGACAGGTAACATTAATCCGAGAGGTGGAGAATTTACATGATTCAGTTATGGCGAGAAATAGGAAATGATTATATGAGGGGATCGTTGTAGAAGATTGGATAGGAATGAATTTACAGCTGAGGGTCTCTCGCTCAGTCTCAAGTGAATTGTATAGCTCTTTACTGTATTTACCGTGCATCTTGTAAGGACCTAGTTGTTAGTAATAGGCCTACTATCACTAGGAATTATGTTAGAAAAAAAGAAAGAAGCATAGAAGTCAAATTGGTGTATGGGCAAGAGTTATGTAATATTAGCAAGCAGTCAATTTTATAATTATTAAATGTTGAGTGTGCAGTAACTACTATGTAACTACTGTAGGAAGTCAGAAACTGCTATTCAGCTTTTTTGGGACTGGTTGGTTGGGAGAGACCAGGCCTTCAAATTCCTAGGGCACTCTAATTCTCTTCATCCTTCTCTTTGTAATTCCTAAATTATATGTAATCTTTGTTGTAAATTAAGGCTGGAAGTTGATCATAAGCAGAATTATATTCATTACATCGATTTATGCCATACCAGTTCTATTATCACTATTCACTAGTCTTCAATCTGTCCTTTTCATTATCAATCTTAATATACTTGTCACACTGTTTGGCAAGAGTGCTCATTCTGAACTTAGTCTTGATTATACTGTACTATTTTATTCTAAACAAAGTCCCTGAAGATTGGATGGCAGAAAAAGCCAAAAATCCGCCATTCTTCATAAGATTGACCATGATGGTTGCTAAAAAATCCACCATTGCAGTCTACCATGCTGCCGCCATGGCCAATATTTGACAACATTGCATCAAAGCCATTAAAGAACAATGCATTGTGGTGTTGTATTCCATTGTAAACTTGAACGGTTAGGAAGCAGATCTCCCTGCCATCACCAGAATCCAAAGAAATACAGATAAACAAAAACCATATCAGAATTCACTTTCACTCTCCATAATTACCTTACAACATAAGTTTGTCCATTATATATCTCCCCAGGAACTACACCTTCATCCACTCCTATTGTAGTCTTACAATCAACAAAATCTTCTATTTGATTGCAAATTCAGCATATGAAAATCCTCTTCCAAGCTCAATCTTCTACTTCCACCAGAAACCCACAACCACTAAAAACCAATTTCACAATTCACTTTTCAATTAACATTATAACTCTAAATCATCCCTTTTCCTCAATACAAAATAAACACACACACACACATACATCACAACCAACAGAACCCTTTTAAGATCTCTTTTATGCCACAGCTCACATTACTCTGAATTCCCTATGCACCACTTTCACTCAGTCCCAGAAAAAACTAAAATTACATTCCATTACATGGTAAGCAAACCAGAGTTTTAAATTTTGGATTGCATCACCGGGATTGTGGTCATTTGCAGTTGTTGCTGTGTGTGTTCATGTTGTTGTGTCATGCATAATTTATTACTTATCTTACAATTCACACTAAAATATCTATACTGCTTTATAATACCATATAAACCTAAAGAAAACGGAAGATTGAAAATTATTTGTTACCACCTATCAAGCACAGATTCAGGCACAGACACCGGACATGACATGGACACATCGACAACAAATTTTAGAAAATGACAACTCAATATAATCATATGTGTCAGTGTTGTGTCGGACACAACACGTATCCGGCACCAGGACACACCTAATCCGAGGAGTATTTGTCCTTCAAAGGTTACCACAATATAGTCAGCTTCAGCCTGATGTGGCTGTTGCAAATTGCATCTACTACATTGTTGCCATTGTAGTGTTGCAATATTTTACTATGATTTACAATCACAGCACAATTGTCAGCCGATGTGGTTGCGGCAACAATGTCACAACTGCAATAGCACCATCACAATACAAAGGATTTTGAGGTTCTGCAATGGCATTACAGTCACAATTTCAACAATCCTAGCTGCATATTCCCATAACGGATTTTCGCAGCGTAACCGCAATTTAAAACAATGGCGGCCTGATGTGATCCGCAATTTAAAACCCTAACCAACTAGTGACATCACAAACAAGCTACAAAACATAAAACAAAATTACAATAAAAATAAAAACCCAATTTAATCATTCACTGTTTTCGAGCAGCCCGACTTAGTCCCTGACAAAAAATAATACTCAAACTAGTCTCTGACATTCTCGTAAAGAGTAATTTGTCAACTAATCTAGATATAATGTTTTGTCACGAATTAAATCCGGCTACACGAAAATATGTGAGCATCAAATTGGGTCTTTACTCTTAAAATAACAACAACCAAGTACTATAATAATTATTACCCCATGAATGCCATTAGCATGAAGAATAAAAACAGAAGCGGAAGCGGCACTGCCAATAAAAAGAGAAGCAACAGTGAAAGCTTTCAAAGGCATGAGGCAGGAATCCCCTGCGTGACCCTTACGGTAGGAACGCACACCCAATCCCATTTGAGCAGCACTAGCTACACCCCACAACCATTGAATTCCTCCGCCACCGCCGCCAGCGGTTACTTCCTCCATTGAATCTCTGTGCTGTGATTTTCACCGATCAGGGATTTTGATTACATGTATGTATTGCGGTATTGGGGTTGTGATTTTCACCCTTTTTTGTTCTTTGTTTCGGACTTAAGATCAAAAGGGGTAGAGTGGAGTGCTAAAATCCAGTATTTCCGCTAAAAATGAAAGAGAAGTGCGATGGTGTCTGAGGGCTCGTTTGGATTTACCTATTTTTGAGGTTGAAATTACCTATTTGATTCCTATAAATATAAACTTTTAGTTTTATTATAAAATTTTCGATCATTATTTTTTGTCTTTATTTTTAAATCAATTTTTATATTTTTTTAATGAAATTGCGAAGAAATATGTAGTATATTGTAGAAATCTCTCTAAAAAAAGGAATTTTCTAACAAAACGTAAATAAAATATGAATTATTAACCGCAAAAAATATAAAAATTTATTTTAATTATTTTTGTTAAAAAATTCTATTTTTTAGAGATTCTTGTAATATTATAATTTTTTATGTAAAATTTTACTCATGAGTTTACTTAACAAAGAAGGAGCAAAAGTGAAATAGAAAACTTTTGGGGACTAAATGTCGAAGAAAATTTTTCGAGGAATTAAAATGAAAAGTTGACATATTTATAGATAGAGCTGTCAAAAATGTGTCGTGCTAATGGGCCAACTTTTAGCCTATATTTTGGGATGGGTTGGGCCTCTAAAAGTTAGCCCAAAATGCACTCGAGCTTTTTTGGCCCAAGCCCATTTGGCCCATATAAAAACGGTCTTGGGCTGGCCCATTATCAATATTTCCATTTGATTTTTTGTTAAAAAACACTATATTTTTGAAAAATTATTGACTAATTTAAAATTTATACAAAAATATTTAAATAAGTAAAATTAATAAAAATGAATGAATTTAGATCAAGGTTTTCAAATTCTAAAGTTTTTAAATTATTAATTTGATCATATAGAATTAATAATCTAGAGTTTAATAAATATTCAATGTTAATGTAAAAATTATTTACACTTCTATGACCATTCAATCATATTTTAACAAAAAGATAGTTAAGAGTAACGAATATATAAAAAATACATAAAAAAAAGTGAATAAATTAAAAAAAAAAAAAAAAAAGAAGCTAAAACGGGTCGGGATAGGATGGCCATGGCCCACACAGGCTGGGCCGGGCACAAGAATCTGCAGCTCGATTATAAATGGGTTCTGGCGGGCTGATCCATTTACGTAATCGGACCTCTCGGGTCGGGTCAAGCTGGGCTAGGTCAGCCATTTGACACCTCTATTTATAGAGACCAAAAACATATTTAATCAATATATTAACTTTTATATTATTCATAAGCTAATTGCTGCTTACATCGAAAAGCAACATCCCGAAACTTTCACGAGCCCATATTTAAGTTGATATTTGCCCTAAATTACATCCATGTCATCCGTTGTTTTTCAACCAAGAAGCAATTGTATTTGCTAAATGATTGATCGTGATTTGCTCAGGACAAATTTCCTTGGGACAAATAATTTCCTTGGAAAAACTTATGAATTAACATTAAAACTTATTTATTTGCAGAAGTTGTTTTTCATAAGTTCAAAAATAAGTTGATCCAAACAAGTCCTAAATTATTTTTTTGGTTTGAAATATGTTTTTGGTCTCTATAAATATATCAATTTTTCATTTTAATCCCTCTAAATTTTTTGTTAGACTTTTAGTCCCTAAAAAATTTTCCATCACTCTTTTTATACCCTACTTTTTAGTCAACTCATGTATAGCTTCATATCTTTTAATAAAATTTTTTATACATGTGTAGAATATTATGACAATCACTAGAAAAAAAATTAGAATATTTTAACAAAACATTAATTAAATATGATTTTTTAAGCACCAAAAACATAAAAAAATTCACGTTTTGTTAAAAAATACTAATTTTTTTGAGAGAAATTTTTATAATATTCTACACATATATGGAAGATGTCATTAAAAAATATGAAGGTTGGACATGAGTTGACTAAAAAATAGGAATTAAAACTGATGATAAAAAACTTTTGAAGGACTAAAAATCTAACGAATATTTTAAAACTAAAATGAAAAGTTGATATATTTATATGGATTAAAAACATATTTAACCCTATTATATATATATATATATATATATATATATATATATATATATATATATATATATATATGTCTGTCTAATGAAAA